>ENA-UAOT01000240-UAOT01000240.1-human-gut-metagenome-genome-assembly--contig:-NODE-240-length-28270-cov-7.503916_pt1 | contig 28270 bp, 18 predicted proteins | sample MGYA00243475_ERZ654567 | MGnify/ENA primary metagenome ERZ654567 (study PRJEB26926, sample SAMN06164482) | human gut metagenome | biome: ENVO:00009003; feature: ENVO:2100002; material: ENVO:00002003... | reverse complement strand
ACGAGATGCAGCGTAGTCTCGTGGGCTCGGAGATGTGTATAAGAGACAGGCACGATGGATAACCTGAACCTGATTATGGAGCAGAACGCCGCGAATATCGAAGGTACGATGTCGCACCTGAATTCGATTACGGGCAGCGTAAACGGTATGTTGCTGTCGCAGCGTGCGAATCTGGAGAGCGCCGTGGCGAATTTGACCCGTTTTTCGGAGATGCTCGGCGAAAACTCTCCGCGCATGGACAGTATTGTCCTGAATTTAAGCAATTTTACCGACCAAATACAGCGTGAGAATCTGGCCGGGGCGCTCGATTCGACTCTGATGAACCTCAATGCGATCCTGGCCCGTGTCAATGCCGGGGAGGGGACTGTAGGGCAGCTCGTCAGCGATCCCCGTCTGTACGAATCGCTCAACGAGGCGACTGCGAACCTGGCGTCGCTGCTGGCCAACTTGCAGGCCCATCCTGCCCGTTACGTCCATTTCTCGCTGTTCGGCCGCGATCCCGAAAAGGCCGATCGCAAGCAGCAGGAAAAAGAGGCGAAACATGCCCGGCGCGATTCGCTCAAGGCCCTGAAAGCGGCCCGATAGTTTCGAATGTTTTCTCTGTGCGATGATCTATCCGGCGAACTTTGAACAGAAAGTCGGTTTCGACCGGCTGCGTGAGCAGGTCGCGGCGCTTTGTACGATTCGCGGCGGCCGGGAAAGGTTGTGCGCCGAACAATTCAGCACTTCGCAGGCCGATGTCGAGCGGCGGCTGGCGCTGGCGGACGAGATGCGCCGTCTGCTGGAGATGGAACGGGACTTTCCGGACGACGAGTTCGTCGATGTCGATTATATCCTTTCCAAACTGAAGATCGAAGGCAGTTTCCTCGAAGTCGAGGAGGTCGTGTTGCTGCGCCGGGCGCTGGCTTCGGCGGGGGCGATCGCCGGTTTTATCCTGGGGCGGGGAGAGGAGTTGTACCCCGAGTTGCGGTTCCGCAGCCGGGGGATCGAGGCTTTCCCGGAGATCGTTCGGGCGATCGACGGTATCGTCGATCAGTACGGCAAGATCCGGGACGACGCTTCGCCGGAGTTGCAGCAGATCCGGCGGATGATCCGCGAACGGGAGGGGCAGGCCGCCAAACGCCTGCAGCAGGTGTTGTCGAACGCCAAGAAAGCCGGTATCGTGGAGGCCGACGCGATGCTCTCGATCCGCGACGGCCGGGCGGTGATTCCGGTCGCAGCGGCCAATAAACGCAAGTTGCAGGGTTTCATCCACGACGAATCGGCCACGGGCAAGACCTTCTACGTCGAGCCGGTCGAGGTCGTCGAAATCAATAACGAACTCAAGGAGCTGGAGTACGCCGAGCGGCGCGAGATCGTGCGGATCCTTTCGGCCTTCACCGACTCGATCCGCTCCGAAGCGGATCGGATCGCGCTGATCGGCGACTATCTTTCGGATCTGGATATGATCCGTGCCAAAGCCCGCTGGGCCGTTGCCAACGGTGCGGTGAAGCCGATCGTTTCGACGGACGACCGGCTGGTGCTGCGCAATGCGCGGCATCCCTTGTTGCAGCAGACGCTCCGGGCGCAGGGCAAGCAGGTGGTGCCGCTCGATCTGCAACTCGACAAACGGCGTCATATCCTGGTGATTTCGGGGCCGAATGCCGGCGGCAAGTCGGTGTGTCTGAAAACTACGGGCATCATCCAATATATGTTCCAGTGCGGATTCCTGGTTCCGGCATCGGAGAATTCGGAGCTGCCCCTGTTCCGCAACCTGATGATCGACATCGGCGACGAACAGTCGATCGACGACGATCTTTCGACCTATTCGTCGCACCTGCTCAATATGAAGAACATGCTCGCCGGAGCTTCGAACCGGACGTTGGTGCTTATCGACGAGTTCGGCTCGGGTACGGAGCCCATCATCGGCGGGGCGATCGCGGAGTCGATCCTCGATCGGCTCCGCAGCAAAGGCTGTTACGGGGTGATTACGACCCACTATGCCAACATCAAGTATTATGCGTCGAACACCGAGGGAATCGCCAACGGAGCGATGATGTTCGACGTGCAGAATATCCGGCCGCTGTTTCGGCTCGAGATCGGCAAGCCGGGCAGTTCGTTCGCCGTGGAGATCGCCCGCAAGATCGGATTGCCGGAGGATATTATCCGCGATGCGGGCGAAAAGGCCGGCAGCGATCATATCAACCTTGAGAAACAGTTGCGTGAAATCGCCCGTGACAAACATTACTGGGAGCAGAAGCGCGACCGTATCCGGATCGCCGACCGCAAGGTCGAGGAGCTGGAACAGACCTATGCCGACCAGCTTTCGCGCATCCGGCAGGAGCGCTCGGAAATCTTGAAAAAGGCCAAGGAAGAGGCGCAGCGGATGATCGCCGACGCCAACCGTCAGATCGAGAATACGATCCGGACGATCCGCGAAGCGCAGGCCGAGAAGGAGCTTACCCAGTTGGCCCGTAAGGAGTTGAACGATTTTCGGGACAAGGTGGAGAGGACGGATGCAGCGGATGCGGCGCACGACGAACGGGTAGCCCGCGAAATGGAGAAACTCGAACGCCGCCGCCAGCGCCGTGCCGAGCGCAGACAGCAGGCCGGCGAAGTTCCGGAGGTCGCACAGCCTGCCGTGCCGGAGAAGCCCCGCGAGGCGGAGGTCGGCTCGAATGTGAAGATCGCCGGGCAGGATATTCCCGGCGTGGTGCTTTCGATCAAGGGCAGGAAGGCGCAGGTGGCATTCGGACAGATTCTTACGACGGTGGATAGAAGTTCGCTGGTGGTGATCTCGGGCGCGGAATTCAAGCAGGCGACCAGGCCCGTGCAGCCGCGCACGGTGGTATCGGTCGATGTATCGACCCGCAAGCTCAATTTCAAGGATCATATCGACGTGCGGGGCCTGCGTGCCGCCGAAGCATTGGAGGAGGTGCGGGATTTCATCGACGATGCGATCATGGTCGGCGTCGGCACGGTCACGATCCTGCACGGCAAGGGGACGGGGGCGCTCAAGGAGGAGATCCGCCGTTATCTGCGCACGGTGCCGGAGGTCGAACGGGCTGCGGACGAACATGCCGACCGGGGCGGAGCGGGGATTACGGTGGTGACTCTGCGTATGGATTGACGGCAGTTATGTAAAGGAAAGATACGACATGAAATACATGTTATCGGAAATCGCCCGCATTTGCGGGGGCGAACTCATCGGGGAGGATTTGCCGGTGGCACGGGTGCTTACCGACAGCCGCAACTGTTCGTTCGGCGAGGAGCCGCTGTTCGTGGCCATGAAAGGTACCAATCACGACTCCCACGCCTTTATTGGCGAGATGGTTCGCCGGGATGTGAAGGCATTTCTTGCGGAGCGGAAGACGCAACTTCCGGCCGGTTGCGGCTGCGTGGTGGTTCCGAGCGCCATCGCTGCCCTCCAACAGCTTGCGGCCCATCACCGGACTCGGTTCAAGGGGCGCGTGGTCGGTATCACGGGTTCGAACGGGAAGACCGTGGTCAAGGAATGGATCGCCCAGCAGATTCCTGCCGGCGTCAAATATTTCCGGTCGCCGAAAAGTTATAATTCGCAGTTGGGCGTGGCGCTCTCGCTGCTGATGATCGAAGGGGACGAGGAGTTGGCGTTGATCGAAGCGGGGATCTCCTGTCCCGGGGAGATGGTGCGTCTGGAGCGGATGATCCGCCCCGATACGGTGATTTTCACTTCGATCGGCGAGGCGCACCAGGAAAATTTCACCTCGCTCGAGGAGAAGAGTGCCGAAAAGTTGGTGTTGGCGAAGGGAGCGCGAACCATTATTTATCATGGTGGCTCCTCCCTGCTCGAACGGATGATCCGCACGTTATACGGCGGCCGGCAGTTGCAGGACGCTGCGGAATATCCGCTGCCGGAGCAGTTGCCCGCAGGGGTTCTGGAGAGCGGGGCCGGGCGTGTCGATGCCCAGTTGGTCGGGGCGTTCTGTCGGGTGATGGGCTTTCCCGACCCCGATTTCGGCCGGATTCGGCCCGTGGCGATGCGCCTCGAGTTGAAGGAGGGAATCAACGGTTCGCTGCTGATCGACGACGCTTACAATTCGGACATCAACTCCCTCTCCATTGCGCTCGACTACCTGCATAATATGGCCGCCGGCCGTCCCATGACACTTATTCTTTCGGATATCGAGCAGAGCGGCGTCGAGGACGGAGTGCTTTACGGCGAAGTGGCCCGTCTGGTGGCCGCCGCCGGAGTGAGCCGTCTGATCGGCGTGGGAGACCGTATTCGAAATGCCGGGGCGAATTTCGCCTGCGACAGCGCCTTTTACCGCACGACCGACGAGCTGCTGCGCAACCTGCGCCGCGACGATGTGGCCGGGCGCGTGGTGCTCATCAAGGGCAGCCGTGACAGCCACTTCGAGCGGGTGAGTCATGCGCTCGAACGCAAGAGCCATACGACGGTATTGGAGGTCGATCTCGATGCCATGATCCACAACCTGAATTATTTCCGTGCGCGGCTCCGTCCCGGGGTGCGGCTCGTGGCGATGGTCAAGGCGGCCAGCTACGGCGCCGGGGATTTCGAGGTGGCCCAGATGCTCCAGCATCAGGGGGTCAATTACCTGGCCGTAGCTTTCGCCGACGAAGGGGTGCTGCTCCGCGAGCGGGGAATTAGAATGCCGATCGTCGTTCTGAATGCCGACGAGGGCAGTTTCGATCTGATGGTCGCTCACCGGCTGGAGCCCGAAATATACAATTTCCGTTCGCTGGCGTTTTTTTCGAAAGCCGTCGAACGGGTCGGAGAGGAGAGTTACCCGATCCATATCAAGCTCGATACGGGCATGCACCGGTTGGGTTTTATGGAAGGGGAGTTGGATATGCTGACCGAAACGCTGGGCGAAACTCCGTCGGTGAAGGTCGCTACGATCTTTTCGCACCTGAACTGTTCCGATATGCCCCAGGAGGATCGTTATACGCGGGAGCAGATCGCCCGTTTCGACCGTATGAGCGGCCGTCTGGCTGCGGCGCTTCCCTATCCGGTGCTTCGCCATACGGCCAATTCGGCGGCGATCGAGCGTTTCCCCGAGGCGCAGTTCGACATGTGCCGTCTGGGGTTGGGACTTTACGGTTTCGGCTTCGAGCATAACGACGAGCTGAAACCCGTTTCGACGCTCAAAAGCCGTATCGTGCAGCTCAAGCACCTGTCGGCGGGCGAAGCCGTCGGTTACGGCCGGGCGGGGAAGCTGACGCGTGACAGCGTGACGGCCACCGTGCCGATGGGGTATGCCGACGGACTGGACCGTCATCTGGGGTGCGGCCGGTGGTCGATGCTGGTCGCGGGGCGGCCCGCGCCGATCGTGGGCCGCGTCTGCATGGACAGTTGTATGATCGACGTGACCGACATTCCCGGCGTGGAGGAGGGGGACGAGGTGGTGATCTTCTCCGCGGTGCCGGGCAATACGCCCGAAGATATGGCCCGCGTACTCGATACGATCCCTTACGAGGTGATGACCTCCGTGTCGGGCCGTGTGAAACGGATTTACAGCAAAGAGTAAAAAAGAGAATCCCGACGGAGCCGGATGCCGGGGCGGTGGCAGAGGCGGGGTTTTCGATAAATGGAATGAAGATATGTCGCAGGAACGAAAACCGGGACAGCCGGGTACGCTTTACCTGATTCCGTGTCCGATCGCCGAGGATACGCCCGTGTGGGACGTGCTGCCGGCGGCGAACCGGGCCGTGATCGACTCGCTGGATTATTTCATCGTGGAGAATGTCCGCTCGGCGCGGCGTTTTCTGTCGAAGGCGGGCTTCGGCCGTCCGATCGACAGCCTGGAGTTCCGGGAGCTGAACGAGCATACGACCGATGCCCGGGCTGTGGACGAGATGGTGCGTCCGATTCTTGCGGGGCGTTCTGCCGGAGTGATCTCCGAGGCGGGTGTGCCGGGAGTGGCCGATCCCGGGGCCCTGGCGGTGGCCCGGTGTCACCGGCTCGGAATCCGCGTGGTGCCTTTGATCGGTCCTTCGTCGATCATCCTGGCAGTGATGGCGTCGGGGTTGAACGGACAGTCGTTCGCCTTCAACGGCTATCTGCCGGTCAAACCGCCCGAACGGGCCCGGGCGATCCGGACGCTGGAACGGCGTGCGACCGGCGAGAGGCAGTCGCAGGTTTTTATCGAGGCTCCTTACCGGAATGCGAAGCTGCTCGGGCAGTTGCTCGAGGTATGCGCCCCCGATACGCGGCTTACGCTGGCCGTCGATATTACCTCGCCGCAGGAGTATATCCGCACGCTGACGGTTCGTGAGTGGCGCTCGGCCCTGCTGCCGGAAATGGATAAACGGCCTGCAATTTTCATTTTGGGCTGATGCTTCTGCCGGTTGGTATATATTTTGGACAATAGAGGAGTGGAAAATCAAATAATACATCAGATATGGACAAGGAAAAGGTTTATAATGAAGCGGTTGGCGGCGACGAAGGCTTCGCGGCGGGCGATGGGTATCCCTCCTGCGACGGGGAGCCGTGTGCCAATGTGACAGATGAAAGCTCTGCCGATGCTGACACAATGGCAGGGGATAGGAATACACCGAAAGCGGCTTCGGAGGAGTTGCCTTCGCGCGACTGGGAGGCGGAGATTGCGGAGTGGCAGGACAAGTACCTGCGTTTGCAGGCCGAGTTCGACAATTTCCGCAAGCGCACGCTGCGGGAGAAGATGGAGCTGGTGCAGAGCGGAAGCGCCGAGTGCGTGAAGAATTTCCTGCCTCTGATGGACGATTTGCAGCGGGCGCTGGAAGCGATCGAGAAGAGCAATGACCTGGAGGCGCTTCGTGAGGGTGTGAAATTGATCGCACAGAAGTTCAGGGAAACGCTCAAGAAACAGAATGTGAAGGAGATCGAGGCGCTCGGACTGGAGTTGGATACCGATCACCACGAGGCGGTTGCCCGTTTCGATGCCGGGAAGGAGAAGAAGGGCAAGATCGTCGATGTGGTACAGCCCGGTTACAAGATGGGCGACAAGGTGTTGCGTTTTGCGAAAGTGGTCGTCGGAGAGTAACGGGCGTTTTCGTTTAACGGGCGCGGAGTTGCTCCGTCGCGCACTATTGTGCCGAGCGTAGAGTGTGAAAATACGACTATTGAAAAAGAATATTGAGCCGGAATCGAAGTCCGGCATTCGAATACTATGGCAGAAAAGAGAGATTACTACGAAGTGCTTGGCGTGGCGAAGAACGCCAACGCGGATGAGATAAAGAAAGCTTACCGAAAGGCGGCTATCAAGTATCACCCGGACAAGAATCCGGGGGATAAGGAGGCCGAGGAGAAGTTCAAGGAGGCGGCCGAGGCGTACGATGTGCTCTCCAATCCCGAAAAGCGAGCCAGATACGATCAGTTCGGCCATGCCGGAATGAGCGGTGCGGCCGGAGCCGGCGGCGGGTTCGGCGGATTCGGCGGCGGGTTCTCGATGGAGGACATCTTCTCGCAGTTCGGCGATATTTTCGGGGGTCATTTCAGCGGCGGAAGTTATCGGACCTCTTCGAGCGGCGGCCGTCGCGTAAGCCGTGGTACGGATATCCGTGTGCGGGTGAAGCTCTCCCTGGCGGAGATCGCTGCCGGAACGGTCAAGAAGCTCAAGATCAACAAGCAGATCGCCTGTCCTAAATGCGGAGGTACGGGAGCCAAGGACGCCAACTCCTATTCGACTTGTTCGACCTGCAACGGAGCGGGGTATGTGAATCGTGTCGAAAATACCTTTTTCGGCCGGATGCAGACCCAGAGCGTGTGTCCCACGTGCGGCGGTACGGGCAAGGTGATTACCAATCCCTGCGACGAGTGCAAGGGCGAAGGGACGATCAAAGGCTCCGAGGTGGTCGAGATCCGGATTCCGGCCGGTGTGGGCGATGGAATGGTATTGACGGTGTCGGGCAAGGGAAATGCGGCTCGTCACGGCGGTGTGAACGGTGATTTGCAGGTGGTGATCGAGGAGGAGCACAATCCGGAACTGGTACGCGATGGCAACGACCTGATCCATAATCTGAATATTACGGTTCCGACGGCTTTGCTCGGCGGTTCGGTCGAGGTTCCGACGGTCGATGGCCGGGCGCGGATCAAGATCGCGCCGGGTACGCCTGCGGGCAAGGTGCTGCGCCTGGCCGGCAAGGGCTTGCCCGACGTGAACGGTTACGGACGCGGCGATATACTGGTCGTGGTGGATGTTACGGTCCCCGCCAAGCTCAATGCCGAGGAGAAGCGGTTGGTGGAGCAACTGGCCGCACAGCCTTCCTTCCAGCGGGCCGAGGCGTCCAAAGGACACAACATTTTCGACAGGATGAAGAGTTTCTTCCGGTAATCTACGGTCGAAAAGTCAGATCTCCCGGAGTGACATGGCTGGTTATTCCGGGAGTTTTTCGTATCTTTACCGAAGAAATAACCGGTTTGGACGGCTGCATTCCGATCGGGCGAAACACGATGTGTTGCCGGCTCCGTATTTTTTGCGGATGACGATGAAACGTGCCGGTGCGATTCGTCGATTCGGAGCCTTGTGCGGACCGCTGCTGTCTTTACCTTAAAAAAACAGAATTTTATGTCCGGTTTTACGCCGTTTAAGAAACACGCCAATAAATTCAACTACCTGCCGCGTTACTACGATCCCGAGAAAGAGGAGCGCGACCGGCGTCGTGCCGAGCTGCGCGGCGAACGGGCCGAGGATGCGGGCAAAGAGTATAAGCCGGGACAGTATATCCGTACGCAAAGTCAGGCCCGGGCGGCCCGTCGCCGCGAAGAGATGTCGCGAGGCTCCGGCCGTATGTGGATGATGGTCGTACTGGTGGCGCTGGTACTTTTGCTTATGGTGTTCGGCTATCCGCGTGTGGTCGCGTTCATTTCCGATATGCAGAAACCTAAAACCCCGCAGACCGAGGAGTTCAATCCCTACACTCCGATTACGGTCGTCCCTAACGATTATGAGGAGTAATGGCTGACCGTATCAAACTACTGCCCGAGGTCGTTGCGAACCAGATTGCCGCCGGTGAGGTGGTGAACCGTCCGTCGTCGGTGGTGAAGGAGATGATGGAGAATGCGATCGATGCCGGAGCCCGCAGCGTGAAGGTCAATTTCCGGGACGGCGGCAAGGAGCTGATTCAGATCGTGGACGACGGTTGCGGTATGTCGCCCATCGACGCCCGTATGGCTTTCGACCGGCATGCTACCAGCAAGATCTCTTCGCTGGACGATATTTATGCGCTCAAGACGTTCGGCTTCCGGGGCGAAGCGCTCGCGTCGATCGCCGCCGTGTCGCAGGTGGAGCTGCGTACGCGCCAGGCGGAGGACGAAGTGGGTACGCTCACGACGGTCAATGGCGGCGAGTTCGTTTCGCAGACCCTCGCGGCTTGTCCCGTGGGGTCGCAGTTTTATGTGCGCAATCTGTTCTACAACGTGCCTGCCCGCCGTAAGTTCCTCGAAAAGAGTACGACTTCCACGGGGCAGATCAAGTCCGAGTTCCAGCGGGTCGCGCTCTGCAATCCGCAGGTGGGGTTCGAATTGCTGATGAACGACCAGCCGCTCTATCGGTTGCCCGCTGCTTCGCTGGCTTCGCGGATCGTCGATGTGGTGGGGCGCCATATCAAACAGAACCTGCTGGAAGTCGATGCCGACACGTCGATCGTGCGGGTGACGGGCTTCGTGGGCCGTCCCGCTGCCGCCAAGAAGAGCAATAGTTCGGAACAGTATCTTTTCGTGAACGGGCGCTATTTCCGTTCCCCCTATTTTTTCAAGGCGATCCTGAAGGCTTACGAGAAGCTGATTCCCGACACCTGTTCGCCCTCCTACTTTCTCTACCTGACGATCGACCCTTCACGGATCGACGTCAATGTCCATCCCCAGAAGACCGAAGTCAAGTTCGCCGACGAAGAGGCCGTGTGGCAGATCATCAATGCCGCCGTGCGGGAAACTCTCGCCAAGACGGGAGCGGTGCCGCTCATGGATTTCGATCAGACGGAAAGTGTCGAGATTCCGGTGCTGACCAAGGGGGCCGTTTACCGTGAACCCAAGGCGATGTCGAACGAGAGCTACAACCCTTTTCGTGCGGATTACGCTTCCGATGTGTCGGGACGGATGCCCGACGTGGATTTTTCGGGCTTCGACGCTCCTTACGACGGGGAGATGCCTGCCCGAAAGAGCGTGGGGGTGGAGGATCGATACGACGAGATGATCCCTTCCGCCGGATTCGCTCCGACCGAAATGGAGTTCATTCCTTCTGCCGGGGAACCGGTGCAGCAACGGCTGATGGACGATCCTGCGGCTTGTTTCAGCGGTGTGACGGTGCTCGGCAACGGGTATGCCTCGGCGCTGTACGGCGGCAAGTGGGTGGTCGTGGACCTGCGCCGGGCGCGGGAACGGGTGTTGTACGACAATTACCTGCTGCTCCTGACCAACGGATCGTCGGTCAGCCAGCAGCTCCTTTTCCCGGAGCGTCTCGCGTTTTCGGAAAACGAATATGCGTTGCTCGAGGAGAATGCGGTCGATTTCGCGGCGTTGGGTTTCGACCTGGAGTTTTGCGGCGGCGGAGCCGTCGAGGTAAAGGGCGTTCCGGCCGACATTCCGCACGATACGATCGACCGGTTGATTTACGAATTGCTGCAGGAGTTCGCCGTGCCTGTGGACGTTCAGGCATTGCGGCGCGAGAAGATCGCCGCTGTCATGGCTTGCAGCGGAGCCCGCAGCATGTCCCGTACGATTTCGACGGAGGAGGCCGAATCTCTGCTGGGGCAGCTCTGCGAAGGCGGGAATGTCAGCTTCACGCCTTCGGGCAAGGCGGTCATGGCCGAAATCACACTGGAAGAAATCCGCAATAAACTTGGTTGAGAGGTTGCCGGAAGGGATATAATCGTTACATTTGCATCTAAATCTTACTTTGTCTATGAATAATAGCCGCTATTTTTCTTCGACGCCTCCCGTAGTGCTGAACCTGATTATCATCAATGCGTTGATGCTTCTTGCGACCGAGCTGCTGCCTGTCGGGAACAGAATCGTCGGGGCGCTGGCGCTTTTCAACGTCGAGAGTCCGTTGTTCCATTCCTACCAGTTGGTGACTTATATGTTTCTGCACGGTGGATTTTCCCACTTGTTTTTCAATATGTTCGCCTTGTGGATGTTCGGTCGTACGCTCGAATACGAGTTGGGGTCGAAGCGCTTTCTGACCTACTACATGGTGTGCGGCGTCGGTGCCGGGGTGTTGCAACTGTTGGTCGGCTGGCTGGAATACCGCTATGGCAATGTCGGTATGATGGCCCTGATGGTGCCGACGGTCGGAGCTTCGGGTGCCGTGTTCGGTCTGCTGCTTGCTTTCGGCGTAATGCACCCCAATGCGGTCATCATGCTGCTCATTCCGCCGATTCCGATGAAAGCCAAGTGGTTCGTGGTCGTGTATGGCGTGATCGAACTTTTCTTCGGCATTTCGGGCCGGATGGACGGTGTCGCCCACTTCGCCCATGTCGGCGGTATGTTGTGGGGATTCCTGCTGCTCTATTATTGGAAACACAAAGGGGTGATCCGCTATTGATCGATGAGCAGGGAGTATTACGACGATTACAGACACGGTGCTTCCCGGAAACGTCGGAAAAGTTTGCCGGGCAGCGTGTTCAACGGGGTGATGCTGATCCTTTCGGTCGCGACGGGTGCGGCCATGATCGTAACGCTGCTGGCACCGTTCGTGCACCCGGGGCGAACCTGGATTTTTCCGGTGCTGGGGTTGGTCGCTCCGGCGGTTTATGTAATCACCCTGCTGGTGACGTTGTACTGGATCATTCGGTGGCGGTGGCGCATTGCCCTTCCGCTTGTCGTACTGTTGCTGGCGGGCCTTTTCAAGGTGCCGCTCTTCCTGAAGCCGGAGTTGCGCCGTCATTACGGCGAAGAAACGAGCTCCGGCCGGGGGGCGATCACCCTGCTGACTTTCAATGTTCGCAGTTTTTATAACGACCGGGGACAGTGGAGTTTCGACGGGGTGACGGAGGTGATCCGCCGTGTGAATCCCGATATTGTCTGCTTACAGGAGTTCAACCGTACCTCGAGCAAGGCCGAAGAGTTGGATTCGCTGTTATCCGATTACGATCGTACGGTGGTTATGGAGGGGAACAGACGGGATCCTGTATTTCCGCTGGCGCTTTATACCAAATACCGGATCCTCGGTAAATCTCATTCGATATTGGGTCCTATGAGGCAGGACGGGCAGTCGGTATGGGTGGATCTGCTGGTGGGGGACGATACGATTCGGGTCTTCAACAACCACTTGCATTCGACCGCCATTACCGTGCATGACGATAAGTATCTTTCGGAGCATCAGTTTCTTACGGATACCGCTGGCGGAGCGAAAATCAAGAATATCTTCCGCAGGTTCCGCGACAACAGCATGTTGCGGGCGGCACAGGCGGACACGATCGCTCGGGCGATCGCTGCGACTCCGGGCTGTAAGATCGTTTGCGGCGACTTTAACGATACGCCTATGTCCTATACCTATCGGGTGATGGCACAAGACCTCGACGATGCTTTCCGGGCGAGCGGTAAGGGGTATTCCTATACCTTTCGCGGATTCATGGATGTTTTGCGAATCGATTACGTCCTCTATTCCGAAGATTTGGAGTGTCTCGATTACCAGGTTTTGTACGATGTGGATTTGTCGGATCACTATCCGGTCGTGGTCCGGTTGAGGCCGGTCAAAAGATAGTTGTCATACGGCGTGCTCGAGAAAAGTACTTATTACAATAATTACTCCGACGGATCTTCGGTGTTTTCTCTTTAAGTGATATGGGCAGGGAGGAAAATTGCTCGCTTTCGGCGGATAGTATCCGCTGAATTCGATTCGAATCTTCTTTGTCCGGGATTTTTCTGATGGCGAATTTTATTCGAAGCCGGGTTTGACTTTAGGATATGGTCTATTTGTCGGCAGTCCCGATCAGATTATTTCCTTAAAACATATTATCATACGCTACCGTATTTCGGACGGTAAGCCGTGTCGTTTGCGGCAGTCGAGTGCAGGACCGAATTACGGAGAGTCATATATTAATCCGGCTGTCGGGCGAAATAGTTGGCAGCACGGTTTTTCACGTTTTGTTGCAGGTTTCGGTAGAAGAAATTCAGCTCTACGACGTGGTAGTTGCCTGGGAGGAATAATTGGGACAAAGCCGGAACATAGTACTTTTCAGGATTGACGCCCGAAATGACGAGTGCTTTTGTGTTTTCGTCCAAATAAGCGGAGATTTTGTGTGCTTCTTCGGAAACGATGTTTCCGTAAGTATCTGTGAATACGCTTCCGAGGTGTTGCTCCGCTGTCCCCGCCGTACAGTCGGTGCGCCAATTGAGCGGATTGATCGCGGTACGGCTTCCGGTCAGCAGGGGCGGGAGTTTTTCAGGCGACGAAACCGAGTTGAACGTAATGAAAACCCCTGTTCCCGAGGCATCCGAAGCCGGGACAAGATAGGGTGAAGTGTCGCCCTCGCGCACCGGATAGCCCAACGGATAGGCTGCGATCATACGGCGGTATAGTTCATCGGTCATTTCGTGCTTCAGTAATTCTATTACGGCTTTGCCGCCTTGACTGTGTCCGGCCAGTACGAACGGCCGGCCGTTGTTGAGGTGTTGCAGGTAATGTTCGAATGCGGACTTGATGTCGGTATAGGCGACTTTGAAGCGCGACTCTATCTCTACGTTGCTTTCCATCCATGATTCGATCGTTATCTGGCGATAGTATGGAGCGAAAAAATTGGCTTCGTCGGCGAATATTCCTTGTGCCAGACGGATCGGCCCCTCGACAGCGGTGCGGTGTTCCGGATTGTCGGTATCCATGTAGTGACAGATGTCGCCGTCGCGGTTGTGCCAATCGAAAACGCAGGTCGGCACGATGTAGAAAATATCGTAAGCATTTTCGTCGCGGTATTCGGTGCTGAACCACGCTTCGGCCTGGGTGTAGTCGGGTGCGGCGGGTAAGACGGACTCGGGCAGATGTTCTTCGCAGGCCGATAAAACGATAGTCCAAAGAAAAAGAAAAACGACTGATAGTTTACGTTTCATATTGCGTATGAATTGGTCCGGTATAATTGCTGCAAAAATACCAATACGTTTTTAGTTGAGTGCGATGGGGCGAATATTTTTCCGATTTACCCGTATATTTCACGGTTGCACACTGCCGTGAATGGCGATGCGGCATGCTTTTTACGGCGGTTTTGCTCCTGTCGGTTTTGTACTGAGCGATAAGAGCTTCGGTAGCTGCGGTAGAAGTCGGAAGGATAAGGTTTTTAGTATGAGCTCTTTCGATCCGGAGTTTTATTTGTTTTTCTTTCTCCGATTAACTATTTTTACGATGCGGTATTTGTCGAGGTAACGACGAATGCCGGCATACGTGACAAGGAAATGGAACCGTCGTCGAAATATTAACGGGCGAATTCTTCATTTTTCGAATTTTATTGTAATTGATTGGATATGATTTTGGATTCATTGAGAAACTGGGCTTTTTATTGCGGGGCCGATTCCCGGTTGAAGCGGGCGTTGGAATACCTCGCTGCGGCCGATTTGAATACTCTTGAGCCGGGGCGGTACGAGATCGAAGGAGCTGAAATTTTTATGAAAGTGACAGAAGGGGAGCTCAAACGGGAAGAGGAGGCTTCGCTGGAGGTGCACGATAAATATATCGACGTACAGGTATTGATCGCCGGCGAAGTCGAAACGATGGGTTGGCGGGAGCGTCGGGAGTGCCGTGTTCCCCGGGGGCCTTTCGATGCGGAAGAAGACATTCGGTTTTTTGCAGACCGGCCGCAGCTTTTCGTCGGGATCAGGCCTGGACAGTTCGTCGTTTTCGGTCCCGAGGACGCCCATGCTCCGATGATCGGTCGGGGACGGATCAAAAAGGCGGTCGTAAAGGTGATGAAATAGGGGCTTGTGCCGCGTGTCGCAGGACTCGGAAAGAGATAGAAACTAAACAGGGACGGTGCCAATGACGGCACCGTCCCTGTTTATTGCGGACGAATCGGGATTTTCTACCGGATTTTTTCGGCAATGGCTTTGGCAAGTGCCGTGCAGCATTGTGCCCCCTGATCGTCGTATCCCTGTTTCATTTCTGTCGGCTGGCAGATGGCCTCCCATTTCATTTTCTGGGCGAATTCTCCCAGCAGGCGTACCGCTGCTCCAGCCCAGGTATAGGAGCCGAAATAGGCGAATTTCCGGCAGGGAATGCAACGTTCGCTGATTTTTTGCAGCAGGGACCCGACTTCGGGGAAGAGTTCGCCGTTGTAGGTCGGAGAACCCACGATCAGCGTGTCGTATTTGAAAATGTCGCGGATGACATTCGAAATGTCGGCATACGAAAGGTTGTAAACGATGATGTTTTTTACACCCTGTACGGCCAGCTCCCGAGCGATTTTCTCGGCCATCTGGGCCGTATTGCCATACATCGAACCATAGGCGATCACCACACCCGGTTCGCCTTCGTAGCGACTCAACTGATCGTAGATACCTATTACGCGCCCGATTTTCTGCTGCCATACGGGGCCGTGCGTCGAGCAGATCGTTTCGATGGGAAGGCCGCTCAGTTTTTGGAGGGCTTTCTGTACGGGGGCGCCGTATTTGCCCACGATGCAGGCGTAGTAGCGGCGCATCTCGTCCCAGAAATGGTCCAGCGAAAGCTGGCTGTCCAGGATACCGCCGTTCAGGGCACCGAACGTGCCGAACGCATCCGCCGAGAAGAGTACCTTGTGTTCGGGGCAATAAGTGACCATCACTTCGGGCCAGTGAACCATCGGCGCCATATAGAACGAGAGGTTTTTTTGGCCGAGCGAAATGCTTTCGCCCTCTTTGACTTCCCGGGTGAGGGTATGGATGCCGTAATATCCGTCGAGCATCTGAAGGGTTTTGGCATTGCCCACGATCTGCATCTCGGGGTAGAGCAGGCGCAGGGTTTTGATCGAAGAGGAGTGGTCCGGCTCCATGTGATCGACCACCAGGTAATCGATCGGCCGGTCTTTCAGGATCGCGCGGATATTGTCGATGAACTGTTCGCCGAACGATACTTCGACCGTGTCGATCAGAGCGACTTTTTCGTCGATGACCAGGTATGAGTTGTAGGAAACGCCGTAAGGAAGCGACCACAGCGATTCGAAACGGGTCGTGGTGCGGTCATTGACGCCGACGTAGTGTATTCCGGGTAATATTTCTGTAAAAGCCATAAATTGTTTAGGTTTTGATTCGGCGCGAAGATACGAAAAAAATCGTTTCGATCCATTGCTGCCGAATTTTATATATTATAAGGTGTCGAATAAGAGCGGGGTGTAAAACCGGTATTTTTCCGCTGCTTTGTCGGGCAAATGGCTTTTCCGCGCCGGTCAGATCTTAAATTGGTCAATATGGGATTTGAAAGGAGATAAATCCGAATATACGTGCTTTTTTTGATTATTTTGAATACGGTTATTTGCTTATGAAGCAATTAATTTCTATATTTGCTCGGAACTTTTTATTTCAAACTCAATTTTTAAATTAACGCTTATGATTAAGAAAATTGTACTATCGTTAATTACTGTACTGAGTTTCTGTTCGTTGGCTCTTGCGCAAAACAAGCAGGTGACGGGTACGGTTACCGATGAGAAGGGAGAACCTATCATCGGTGCTACGGTTGTGGCAGAGGGTACGTCTGCCGGTACGACGACCGGAGGAGACGGGCAGTTTACATTGACGGTTCCCGCCAATGCGACGCTCTCGATCTCTTTTATCGGTTACGAAACCCAGAAGGTGAGCGTAGCCGGTAAGACGCATATCGACGTGACTCTCGGGGAAGAGGCTACGGGCATCGAGGATGTCGTGGTGATCGGTTATGGTACGGGTAAGAAGATCGGTTCGGTGATTGGTTCTGTAGATCAGGTGAAGTCCGAGAAGATCGAAAACCGTCCCAGCACCAACGTCGTGGACGCTTTGCAGGGTCAGGTAGCCGGTCTTCAGATTATGACCGGTAACGGTGAGTTGACTTCGACTTCTTCGATCCGTATTCATGGTCTGGGTTCTATGGGTGCCGATACGTCGCCGCTGATTCTGTTGGACGGTGCGCCGATTCAGGCTTCGACGCTGCAGACGATCAACCAGAACGATATCGCTTCGGTGAACGTCCTCAAGGACGCTTCGGCGACTTCGATCTACGGTTCGCGTGCTGCCAACGGTGTTATCTATGTGCAGACCAAAACCGGTCGTCGCAACCAGGAGAGTGTCGATGTGACGCTTACGGGACAATACTCCATGTCGAGTGCCGTAGCGCCTGAATTGAATATGATGAGTGCGAACGAGATGTTGGATTATATCGGTGCGGCTGTTGCCGTTCGTTTGTCGGGCGATGCCTTGACGACTCCTGATAAGATTGCGTCCGGCCGTCAATATTTTATCCGTAATTTCGGTCTGGCTAAGTTCATGGATGAGAACTATAATCCTATGAATGACTACAAGTGGTGGAACGAGATTCTTGAGAGAAATGCGCCGATGTATCAGGTCGATCTGTCGGTTTCGGGCGGCTCGGCGAAGACCTCTTACTATTTCTCGGGTAACTATGCCAATAAGACCGGTATTCTGCCCGGTTCGGAGTTGGATCGTTACAACTTCCGTACGAATATCGATACCAGGGCTAACAACTGGCTGCGTTTGGGCTTGAACCTCGGTTTGGGTTATCAGCACAGTTCGGTTGCTGATACGGATGAATCGATGGGCGGTCTGTATGTATCGAACCCGGTGATGGCATCGTTGATTACGCCTCCTTACCAGCCTCTCTATGACGATAACGGTCAGATGCTCAATTTCTTTGATGCTACCCAAGCCATCAACCCGTTGATGACTGCAGACTATATGCCTCGCTGGCAGAATCGTATTACGATGAATGGTATGGCTTTCATTGAACTGACTCCGGTGAAGGGGCTGACGATCCGCTCCTCTCTTGCTGTGGATGCTTTTGACTGGCGTTCACACGGTGCTTCCAGCCCTGAAACTCCTACTCCTTCGGGTAAGTTCGGTACTGGTAGTGCCAGTGAACTGTTCCAGCGTTTCTATGAATGGACTTGGACCAATACCGCCGAGTACAAGCATACTTGGAATGAGGTTCATAACTTTACGGCGCTGCTCGGTGAGGAAACCCTCTATCGGAATAACAACAGCTTCTCTGTAGCTTCGATCGGTATCACCTCTTCGCGCTTCCTGAATATCGCGATGGGTACGGAAGTTTCCGGCGGTCTGCCGACCTACAGCATCGCACAGTCAGCTTCGAATTCTGTATTTGGCCGTCTTGAATATAACTTCGCAGAGCGTTATTTCATCAGCGGTTTGTTGCGTAACGACGCAAGCTCGCGTTTCGGTGAGAACAACCGCAATGCGCTTTTCTGGGCTGTCGGCGGTATGTGGAATATCAAGAATGAGACGTTCCTGCGCGACAATCAGACTATCAGTGATTTGAGTCTGAAAGTGTCTTACGGTACACAGGGTAACTCCGGTATCGGTGACTACAACCACCGTCAATATATGGCTGCGGGTTCGGCTTACGGCGGTTACACGACTTGGATGGTATCCGGTATCGGTAACCCTGATCTGATGTGGGAGAGCCAGAATACATTGACCGTGGGTGCCAATATTGAGTTGTGGAGAAAACTCTCTCTCTCGATTGAATACTATCGCCGTCAAACCAACGATATGCTGATGTCCATTCCGTTGGCTCCGTCAGGTGGTTACAGCGGTCGTGCCGGTAACGTCGGCGGTATGCGCAACTCCGGTATCGACCTTTCGTTGAACTACGATATTTACGCTTCGAAAGACTGGTTCGTGAATTTCCACGCGACTTTCAACTACAACAAGAACCAGCTGACCGATCTTTGGGAACCGGGTCTTGAATTCGTTTATATGGGCAACGGTCTGCAGGCTTACAGCGTAGGTGATCCGTTCCCGACTTGGACAATGCAGGAGTGGCGCGGTGTCGATCCTGAAACCGGTCTGGATACCTGGACTACGGCAGACGGCGGCATTACTTCCAATTTCAACCAGGCTGCTTTGGTGAATCTGGGTACTTCGCTTTATGCGCCTTATACCGGCGGTTTCGGTGTGACAGCCGCATGGAAGGGACTCAGCCTGACGGCAGACTTCTCTTGGGTTCACGGCAACTACGCGCTCAACAATACGATGTATTTCGTTGCTAATGCCGATATTGGACTCTCTTCCCAGTTCAACCAGTGCGACCTGGCATGGGACTATTGGCAGCAGGAAGGCGACCAGGCGAGATATCCCCGTCTGGACCAGGCGATCAATTTTGACAGCCGTATGCTTGAGAAGGCTTCGTTCCTGCGTCTGAAGTATATCCAGTTGGCTTATACGCTCCCGAGCCATATTATGGAGAAGACGAAGTTCATCAAGGGCCTTAAGGTTTGGGTCGGTGGCCGTAACCTCTGGACTGTGACGGGCTATAACGGCCTGGATCCTGAGGCTGCAGAGAAGGGTGTCGATGTCGATACTTATCCGAATACGCGCGAGTTCACTTTCGGCCTTGAGTTTAAGTTCTAATTTTCAGTGTTCATTATAAAAAAATAAATACAAGGCTTAGACTATGAAAAAGATAATAAATTCGATTTTGGCATTCGTTACCCTCTTTTCTGTGACGTCGTGCGACTTGGATATGGACCCCGAAACGGCGATCCCGCCCGAGGATGCGTACACCATGGAATATTGCGAGGGTGTGAGAGGTTACGTTTATGTGGACCTGAAAGCGCTCCTTTCCGGTGGTTTCTACTCGACACCGGACCTTTATGTGGATGTTCTGAATGTTTGCATCGGTAGCGGTAATCAGGGTATCTATTCTTTCAACTGGCGTTTGTATCCCACTGATCAGGATGTAACGTCGTTCTGGTCCAGTTATTATACGACGATGATGCATATCAACTATGCGATCCGTCATATGGATGCAGCTTATGAATATCTTACTCCCGACGAGCAAAAGAAAGTGGATGTTTACAAAGGCGAGATGTATTTCTTCCGCGCCTATGTAATGCACCGTGCCGCGCTGCTTTTCTGTGAGGACTATGATCCGGACAAGGCCGCTGATCAGTTGGGTCTTCCCTATCCGAAAGAGTGGGAGCCGGAAGCGAAACTGGCTCGCGGTACGTTGGCAAAGTTGTATGAGAACGTAGAGGCAGACCTCGTAGAAGCTGAAAAAACCGTGACTGCTCAGGGTACTCCGACGGATCAGATTTACCTGACCAAAGATGCCATTACCGCATTCCGCGCCGAGCTGGCACTGCATCTCCACCAGTACACGGAGGCCAGCCAGTATGCCCAGTCTCTTTATGGAACTTATCCTTTGGTGACAACGGCTGAAGGTCTCGAAAGAATGTGGCGCGAGGATACTTCTACCGAGAATATTCTGCAACTGGAGGTACTTCGTACGACCATGACGACTGTGAACTCGTTCGGTAGCTATCTGAACAGTAGCTGGGAGCCGAATTCGGGGGTATACTTCTATGCTCCTACCTATATTCCGGAGCAGCATATTGTCAAGTTGTTCAAAGATGCCGATTTCCGTACGGATATTTTCCTTGTTAAGAATGCCAATGTTACGATCAGTGGAAATAAGGGGGTCGGAGTTCTTATTGGTAAGTTCCGCGGTAACAAGAATTTCCAGACCAATACGACTACGTTGGTTTATCGCAACAGACCTAAGATGTTCCGTATCTCCCAAATGTATCTGGTCGATGCCGAGGCGCAGTATCGTTTGGACCCTGCTAAAGGTTTGGATCCGCTGAACCAGTTGCGTACGGCCCGTGGTCTGACAGCCCTTACGGCGGATGATGTGAAGGATGATGTTACGTTGCTTGACGGCACGAAGATATCTGGACTTTTCAATGCTATTCAGGAAGAGCGCGGCCGCGAGATGCTTGCCGAGGGTACGCGTCTTTACGACCTGAAGCGTTGGGGGCAGGGTTTCCAGCGTAATGTCAATACGAGTCTTGCTCCTTTGGTTGACAATGTGTCTTATTTGCAGACTATGAAACAGACTGCTGGTAGCCCGAAGTTCGTATGGCCGATTCCGAATAGCGAGATGACGCATAACCCGAATTTCGGTAGCCAGAACCAGGGATATTTGTAATAGATATCTTTGATCTGACAAGATATGTGAAGGATCGACCCGTTACGGGTCGATCCTTTTTATTTTGCGATCATATTGAATGAATGGGTTGGTATGGATTCTCCTTTTTCGTTGAGAGGTTCAGCTTCTCTTTTCTGACGCGGTTTGGAAATGGATTCGGGATTCCGGATATACTGTCGCAGGAGGATTTTCGGACCTTGCAGTCTGATGCAAATAATCCGGAATAATGCAATATGCTTGTTTTTTCTTGGTGATAAGTGGGCTCTTTATCGGTCGGGATATTTTTGTCAATGTGGTGCGTGTCCCGGGGTGTTCGGGAAAGCGGTGATATTTATGTGTTCGTTCGTAGCACACTTCCGGATTTTGTTGCCGGGCACGAGCGATGCCGGTGGCGTTGTCTTTTCTCTCTTTTGGGTATAGGGAAAAGGGAGGGGAGGATCCGCAAAACAGTGTGTCGGAGGCGGGATTCAGGCTTTTCCCTTGCTTCGGGTAAGGCCCTGCGGCAGGGCGAGCGATAGCCGTGAGAAGCTGACGACGGAACCGGCCAGGGCAAACCCTCCGGCAAGCAACAGGGCGATATGGCAGCCGTTTTCCGGGTCGATATGGAACAGCAGGGCTACCAGAGCCGCTCCGGTCGTCTGTCCCGTGAGCCGGGCTGTTGCCAGCATACCGCTGGCGCTTCCGCTTCGCTCGGGCGGTGCGGAGGCGATCAGGATGCTGTTGTTGGGAGATTGGAACAGGCCGAATCCGAGGCCGCAGAGCAGGAGTCGCCAGACGATGTCGGCGACGTGGGGTTGCTCGGGCAGAAAAGCCAGCAGAACCACGCCCGCCGCCATGATAAGCAGTCCTACGCCGCCCATGGCTCCTGCGTGGATCCGTTCGACCAGCAAGCCGGCGATCGGAGCCACGACCATAATGATAGCGGGCCAGGCAGTGAGGATCAGGCCCGTATGTACTTCTGTATATCCGAATGTCTTTTGCAGGTAGAAGGGAAGCGCGACCATAGCGAGCATCTGGGCGATGAACGAGCAGATCGAGGTGATGACCGAAACGGAGAAGATCGGGATGCGCAGCAGGTCGAAGGGGAGGATCGGATAGGGTTTGTGGAGCTGGCTGCGTACGAACAGTGTGCCGATGAGGATCAGCAGGATGACGCTTATTCCGATATAGCTGGGTTTGAGGCCGTGCGAGTAACCTTCGATCGAAGCGATCAGCAATCCGAAGGTGAGGGCGTTCATCAACCCGTCCCGCCAGTCGAAGTGGCGGCCCCGGATGCGTACCGGGTTTTTAGGCAGGAATCGGTAGCTCAACAAACACGCGATGAGTCCGATCGGGATGTTGATAGCGAAAAGCCAGGGCCAGGTGGCGATGGAGAGAATGCCCGAAGCCAACGTAGGGCCGGCCACCGAGGAAACGGCTACGACCGTAGCGTTCACGCCCATTCCGCGTCCCAAGTGTCGGCGGGGGTATATCAGGCGGATCAGTGTGGTATTGACGCTTGTGATGGCTGCCGCCCCGAATCCCTGGCAGACGCGGGCCGTGACCAGCGTGGCGAGAGAGTCGGACAACGTGCAGCCCAGTGAGGCGACGATGAAGATACCCAGTCCCCCGATGTAGATTTTACGGTAGCCGATCACGTCGCCCAATGCTGAAAACGAGAGCAGGGAAACCACGATGGCTAACTGATAGGCATTGACGATCCAGATCGAATTGGCCGACGAGATGCCCAGCATACGGGCCATGGTCGGCAGAGCGACGTTGGCGATGGCTCCGTCTATGACCGAGAGCGATACGCCGAAAGCTACGGCGAGGATGGCCCAGAATCGGGTCGGCATGGGAAGGCCGTCCCACTCCCTGTTGCCGGCCAGACGGGGTGCTGCACCCTGTATCGGAATTTGTTGCAGACCTGCTTTCATCGTAAAAGAATCCTCTTGCAAAGGTGCGGAAAAAGCCGCGTGCAAGGTAAATTTATCGGCATTTTGTCGGGCGAAGTACCTAAAGCGGAGGCAAAGGTACGAATAAATACGGTCGGATGGACCGTCCGTCGGCATTTTCGGGTGTCTGGAAGCAGCCGGATATTTGTGGGAGAAAACGACCGGTTCGACGTTTTGCGGGGCAGGATGTGCCGGTCAGAGGATTTTCTGGAATGCGATGCGAGGATCTCCGGCGTAATGTATTTCTCCGCAGCGGACGAAGCCGAATTTGGCCAGCAGGCGGAGCATGCAACGGTTGTCGAAGTTGGTGTCTATCCGGAAGCTGCCTGTGCCGCGCTCCCGGGCCAATGTCATGGTGCGGCGCATGAATTCGGTCGCTATGCCCTGTCCTTTGACCTCCTGTGCGACGGCCAGACGGTGCAGGACGACGTATGGGGCTTGGTCGAGCCACGTGCCGTCGATTTCGGCATAGGCCGGTTCGCCGTCGAAGACGACAGCCCCGTAAGCGACGACGAGTCCTGTGTGAGTACATAGTACGTGGCCGTATCCGCGGTCGATGTCGTCCGTTATATGTGCCGCCGCCGGGTAGCCGTTCTGCCATTGGCGACTTCCCCGCAGGCGCATCTGCGCCTGGGCCTGGCGGATGATCGTGCAGATACGCTCCAGATCGTCGGGAAGTGCCGGGCGGAAGAGCAGACTGTCTGTCTGAAGGACGGTTGTCGTTGCGTTCATCGTCTTGCGAAAAATTTTTAGGAAGGGACGGGTAGTTCGGTCGTGCAGGGTGCGGGACGAAAAAGCGTTGGATTTATTCCGCCGTAACGAACATCCGGCCGAAGTCGAAGACGATGCGGTCGAACTTTTCGAAAAGGTCCATTCCGAGCGAACCGAAATAGGGTTGTTCGGATGCGGGGCCGAAGTCAGCTGTGACGGTCACCTTTTTCAGGGTGCGGGAGCCGTTGCCGATCGTGAAGGTTATATTCTTCAGGTCGTAACCCGTACCTCGCAAAATTCCGCCGAAACCTCCTGCGGCCGTTTCCCGCTTTTTCCCGCTGCGGTCGATCTCTTCGCGGTGCAGGGTGTAGTAGTTCGGCGAAAGTCCCGTGCGGGAGTTGCCCGTGTCGAAGACCATCGGGACGGTGTCTTTTCCGGCGACGAGCGTGTTGAGAATATATTGTCCCGAGGAGGTGTCGTGCATCAGGTTTCGCCCGCTTGCAGGGGTCGGTTCCGGAGTGGCGGGCAGGAGAAAGAAACCCTCTTTGGGGCGAAGCTCGATCTGGCCGGCCAGACGCATGAAGTCGGTGCCGAGGACGGCTTCGATATGGCCGATTTGGTCCGAAGCCTCGTCGTTGTCGAAGACCATGAAGTAGGGGTGGCGGATCGTGACCGGTCCGATCTGCATGGAGTCGGTCGTGGCGAATTTCACGAATCCGTTGCCGCCGATACCGCTCACGGAAATCGAATCGCAGATGATTTCGAGGTCGTGGCGCTTGGCGAATTCCGCCGAAACGAAGCTGGCGCCGCTGCAACCCGTGTCGAAGATGAAGCGCTCGGTGCGGCCGCCGATCGTTATGTCGGTATAGAAGTTATGGACCTTTTTGTCCGTGCCGTCCAGCGGGCTTTTGACCGTTTCGCTTCCGACGGTCAGCGGCAGCCGGATTTCGCCGTCGGGTTTCGTGAGCGACGTGCGCGGATGTCGGGCCATGGTTTGGAACCACCGTTGGGTCGCCAGGGTCGAAGCCCTCTCTTCCTCGCTCTGTCCGGCAGCGAACTGGGTGAGCAGGTCGGCCGCCTGTTCGTAGGCGCCCAGCTCCTGCAGGTTGCCGATAAGCATGGAGAGGAGCCAGCCGAGCATCGAGCCTTCGGGATCGGCGAAGAGTTCCTGTTGGTAGTCGTTGAGCAGCGTCCCGATGGCATTGCAGCTCTCCGGCAGCCGGTTGAAATGACTGCCCAGAGAGGCTTCGCAGAGCAGCCGGACGAAGGGCGACAGTTCGTCGCGGATCTCCGGGTAGCATGCTTCGAGCCGGAACCACTCCTGGGCGTTGATCAGAGCGGCGGCCTGTTCGTCGGCTGTCGGTACGGCAGGCTGTTCCTCTGCCGACAGGGGCAGGGTGAAAACGAGGAAGAGGGCGAGCAGCAGTTTTTTCATAGCGTCTTAATGGTTGGTATCGGTTTTTCCGGTCAGCGTCCGCAGGTCGTTGCCCGAAGGGTTTTGGAAAACGCGCAGGTCGAATTCGGGGATGACGGCCAGCACGTGATCGAATACGTCGGCCTGAATGCCTTCGTATGGGACCCAGTCCACCGTGTCGGTGAAGAAGTAAAGCTCCATCGGGAGGCCTTGTTCGGTGGGCTGCAGTTGCCGGACGAGTACCATCATGTTGTGATTGACCCGTTCGTTCTGCCTGAGATAGAGGTTCAGGTAGTTTCGGAAGACCCCGATGTTGGTTTGGTGCAGTCCGTTGATTTTGTCTTCACCGGAGGGGATGTCGTGTTGCCGGTTATACTCCTCGACCCGCTGTTGGGTCCGGGCGATGTAATCTTTCAGCAGGTCGATGCGCTTGTATCGCTCCAGCATTTCGGGTGTGCAGAAACGGATGCTGGTCATGTCGATATTGATCGAGCGCTTGACGCGGCGCCCTCCCGAGGAACGCATTCCCTCCCAGTTTTGGAACGAGTCGCTCACCAGCAGGTAGGGCGGGAGGGTGACGATCGTGTTGTCCCAGTTGCGGACTTTGACCGTGTTGAGCGTGACCTCCTCCACCGTGCCGTCGGCGCCGTACTTGGGCATGCTGATCCAGTCGCCGACTTTGAGCATGTTGTTGGCCGACAGTTGGATGCCCGATACGAAACCCAGGATGCTGTCGCGGAAGACCAGCATGAAGATCGCGGCCGAAGCGCCCAGACCGGTGAGAAACATCGCCGGAGAGCGGTCGAGAAGAATCGAGAAGACGAGGATGACGGCGACCAGGAAGGCGATGACCTGTCCGGTCTGCATCAGGCCCTTCAGCGGCTTGCCTTTCCACTCCTCCCGGCGGCCCATCAGTTGAAATATGGCTTCCAGCAGGGAATTGACGAAGCGCAGGACGGCGATGACGATCGCTATCTGCACCAGTCGCGTTATCAGGACGACGAGGCCGTTTTGATCGGGAAAGGCGATGGGCAGCATCACCACCACCAGGATCGGGGTGACGATGTGGCACAGCCGCCGCAGGACTTTGTCATCGAAGATGATGTCGTCCCACGTGACTTTGGTCTGCTTGACGACGCGTCGCACGACCTGCAACAACAGCAGGCGGATCAGGAAGTCCAGCCCTACGCCGATGGCGACGATGATGGCCAGGATGACCCATTGGTCGATGCCGCGGGCGCTGTCCGCAGAGATTCCGATGTAAACGAGCAGTTGGTCGATCCAACTCCGAATGGTTTGTTGCAGCATAGATTCTTCGGTTCCGGGGGAAAATAAACTGTGTTGGCAAAGTTAATAATTTATTTATTCCTTTTGCCAACACAGTTCAAATTACACTCTCTCGATTCTGTTTTTCAAAAATGATGAAAACCGGGAGAGGTCGGGATATTTTATTCTCAACGTCTTCCGAGAGATTTCCTGTCTACGGCAAAAATGAAGGTATTTGCCGACTGGGTGGTTGTATAGTCGAAGAACTCCTCAGCGGGGGCGCAATTCTCCGCCGAGAGTGTGAACGACTCGCTTTTGTAGAGCTGCGACAAATTACCCATATCATCCTCGGCAATGCCGGCGAAGAAGAACAGATCCTCCTCGCTCGTCGAATAATACATAGGCATCAATTCCGGTTTTTTCGAGTATTCGTACATCAAAAGATCTTCCAGGAATCCCACGTCGTTATATTCCTCTTTCATCCACTCCTCATACCACCAGAAGCGTATTTTATCGGTAGGTATCGAGGTCTTCATCTCAACGACAGCGACACATTCGCTTTCGGCAAGAGCTTCGGCATAGCTGTTATCCAATTCGATAATCGCATTTGAATCGAAAAGTTTTACTAAATTGATGCTCTCGACGGTAATCTTGCCTGCCTCACCCTCCTTCGAGGTAAAGTCATAACGGAAAAGATCGGTTGTTGGCAGGTCATTGTCTATGCCGAAAGCCAATACCACATACTCCGACTGAGGCGTTAGCGGCGCAAGTGCTTCGGCATGAACTCCTTTGAAGATTGCCGGCTGAAAATTTTCGATTATGGACAGCATCTGCTCATACTTGTCTTCAGAAACAGGCATTTGCTCTTTTGAAATAAAGACACAAGCATACTCTTCATCGTTATTGGAAGGAGTGAGTGTCAGCTGTGCTTCGTAGGCGGTGATGTCCGTAACTTTAATATCTACAACGAGATCGCTCTTAATGACATCGCCTGTGGAGAAATAGTGGGGTTCTGGTACAGAACAAAGTAGCGGTTCCTGATCTTCACTTACGGCAAAGGCTATGAGCATATATTTCTTATTAGGCTCAAGACGCTTTTCGAATGTCTCGACACCTTTATGGCAGAAATTATCGAAAGTCGTCGCGAACTCATCGCCGGATTTTCTAAATTCATCGATTGTTTTGTTACGATAGTGTTTTACGTATGAAGCCTCGAATTCTGCGCCTTCGGGAAGATAGTATTCATCTGTATCGGGAACGATATAAGCATAGTAGTAATCCTCATAACCTTTAGGATCGATATAGAATGTAACGGCATCGCCATCTCCTTGAGTGTTTATGTCGAACTCGACCTGCTTCATCTCGGGAGCCGTAGTCTTAACGACCTCATAGTAAATTTCAGTTGTCGCTTTATAGGACTCTTCGTCGAATGCCACACCGTAGCAATATGCCACGTAGTCGGTATCGGGGTACAGGTTTATAACTTCATACTCCATTTTGTCGCCCTGAACCAAGCATTCCATCTTTAATAGCAACTCCCTAAGTTCCAAATTATAGTTCTTGGCGAGGTTCTTGAGGTACAAGTAGTCGCTCTCTACAAGTTTCTCGCGAGAGTCGTCGAAGTATTGCTTTTCGGAAAAGAGTACGATATACTCCATGTTCTTATCCTTAGGCAGCACGTTTAACTTGGCTGAGGTGTGATTTGCTACAACGTTTGTGAACTCAAATGCATTTTGATCTGATTCAGGAGTGTACTTTTCTTTTTCTTCGCATCCAAACAAAACGGCTGTGGCTGCGAGCATAGCGATACTGATACAGCGATAAAAATTTTTCATAAATAAAAATATTGGTTAATTTGGAAT
>ENA-UAOT01000237-UAOT01000237.1-human-gut-metagenome-genome-assembly--contig:-NODE-237-length-28424-cov-7.938630_pt1 | contig 28424 bp, 18 predicted proteins | sample MGYA00243475_ERZ654567 | MGnify/ENA primary metagenome ERZ654567 (study PRJEB26926, sample SAMN06164482) | human gut metagenome | biome: ENVO:00009003; feature: ENVO:2100002; material: ENVO:00002003... | reverse complement strand
CGAAATGAGCCGCAACGGAAAGAAAGCCGAGGTCTATTCACAAGACATTTTGGATAAATATAAGAATGGAGTGGACGGTTATCGCGACTGGGATTGGATTGACCTGTATATGAATAAGTTGGCTTTTGCTACCAATCACACCCTTTCTGTACGCGGTGGCAGTGACAAAGTGAAGTATTTCGTTAGTGCCGGCTACAATCGGGACAATGGTTTGCTGAAGAGTGGCGTTCAGTATTACGAACGTTTCACCTTCCGTTCCAATTTGACAGCCGAACTGACCAAAGGACTGACTATGAATGTAAAAGTTGCCGGACGTTGGGATCAGACACAACGCCCTAGAGAAGACTTTATGTGGACATTCAAGACCTTGTTGGTGAATGACCGTGGAGTAGGTCCTTATGCTATTGGCTCTACTGACCACTATTCGGATATTGCTCCTGAAAGTAAGAATGCGGCAGCTTTGGTCAATCCCGACAAAGACGGTTACCGCCGTAATCGGGGTGTGAACTATTCGGCAGATGTTGATTTGACGTGGAAAGTACCTTTCGTAGATGGCTTGAGTATCGGAGTTCTGGGTTCTTTCAATGGCAACAACCGCAACAACTCCGAGTTGCAGAAGTCTTATCAGTTGTACGATTACTTTACCAATCAACCCACTAAAACTTACGGTGAAAACCGTTATCAGAATACCATGGGCATTTTCCAGAAACTTTATGGACGTGCGCAGGTGAACTACATGAACAGTTTTGGCAAGCATAATGTAAATGTCACGGGAGTTGTCGAAGCGTCAGGTAGCCGCTATGATGAATTGTACGGACGTCGTTTGTACGATGGTTATTTCAGCAATGACATATTGAATCAGGCCGATGCCAGCACGGCAACCAACAGTGGTTATCGTAATGAAACCCGTCTGGCGGCATATTTGGTGCGTGCCAATTATGACTTTGCGGGCAAGTATCTGTTGGAAGTTGTCGGACGTTATGACGGCTCTTATCGCTATGCACCTGGACACCGTTGGGCTTTCTTCCCCTCTGTAAGTGCCGGATGGCGTATTTCGGAAGAAAAGTTTATGAAGGGGAAGTTGCCGTTTGTGTCCAATTTGAAACTTCGTGCTTCTTACGGCAAGAGCGGATATGATGCTGGTAACGCTTTCCAATATGTAGCCGGATACACACAAGGCAATCTAGGATATGTGCTCGATGGCAACAAACTGACGATGGGTATGGTGGCTCCGGGAGTTGTTCTTGATAACCTGTCATGGGTGGTGACGAAGACGACCAACCTTGGTGTGGATTTCGACTTGTGGGACGGCAAACTGTTTGGTACGGTTGAGATTTATCGCCGTGTCAACGATGGTTTGTTGGCAAGTCGTCTTCAAGATATTCCCAATACCTTCGGTGCAAGCTTTCCTAATGAAAACATCAACTCGGAAGAGAACAGAGGTTTGGAAATTGAAATCGGTACACGTGGCAAGATTGGTAAGGACTGGGGTTATAACATCAGTGCCAACTATTCGTTTACCCGCTACAAATACCTGAAAGTGGAACACTCTCCTTACCAGAGTTCGATGGACCGTTTTCTGAATGGGTACGAAAACCGTACTATCGGTGGCATGTGGAATCATAGTGGTGGCGGTATGTGGATTCAGAAGACTGACGGACAGTTCCAATCCATCTCCGAATTTGAAACAGCTCCTCTTTATGGCGGTAGCAATGGTAACTCCATGATGCTTCCCGGTGCATTCCGTATTGTCGACCGTAATGGTGACGGGGTGATTTCATACGAAGACCAGTTGCCCGAATCGCGCCGTGCCGGAGCCAATCCTCCTTATCAGTTTGGCTTGAATTTAGGATTTACTTACAAAAACTTCGACTTGAATGTGCTGTTCCAAGGTGCTGCCGGCTATGTCATCGGCTATGCCAACGACGACGTATTCGGTTATGGATCTAAAACCAATCCCACATTGATGAAGAAGTACATGGACCGTTGGCATACAGCCAATGTTACCGACGACCCTTATAGCCCTTCCACTCAGTGGGTATCGGGTAAGTTCCCCGCTTTGCGTCGTGACTTTACTGGTACGCAAGACAATGGTAACAGCTGGGGTGTGGGTGCCATTCCTTTCTGGAATCCGAATGCTACTTACTTGCGTCTGAAGAGCTTGGAATTGGGTTACACGCTTTCCAAGAACCTTACCCGTAAGGTGGGCATTAGCAACCTTCGTGTTTTTGTAAATGGTTTCAACCTTTTGACATTCTGTAATTCCTTGCTGAAAGATGCAGACCCCGAACGTGAAGAACGCGACTGGGGTGCCAGCTTGGCCTATCCGTTGATGAAAGCATATAACATTGGTTTGAATATTAATTTTTAACGCTTAGATTGTTATGAAGAAAAACATATTATCCGCCTTGGCACTTTGTGCTCTTGTAGGATTTTCAAGTTGTGATAGTTTCTTGGAATTGGAACCTCTCGACAAGGTGTCGGGAGACAGACTGACCGAAACTGATGGTGGAATGAAGGCTCTGCTGGCTAATGTGTATTCCACAGTACCGATGGAAGACTTTACTTTCCGCCCAAATACGGGGTTCAATGCCCGTAACTACGACGGTGTGAACGGCACTTCCAACATTGCTTTCCTCTCCGACGAAGCGGCACGCAGCGAAGGTGGAGGCGACATCACAGAGGGTTTTGACTATTGGCCTTACAGCGACATCCGGCAGGTGAATATTTTTATAGAAACGGTAAAATCTTCGTTGGAGAAAGGCATCTTGAACCAAGAAGACGCCACTCGCATGATTGCCGAGGCCCGTTTTGCCCGTGCTTATATCTATTTCGGTTTGGCCAAGCGTTATGGCGGTGTGCCTATCATCGACCGTGTGCAGGATGGCGACTACGTGCCGGGCAATCCGGAGGCATTGAAGGTGCCCCGTAGCACGGAAGCGGATACGTGGAAGTTCATTATCAAGGAATTTGGTGAAGTGGCCAATGAACTTCCTACAAGCCGCGATGGCTACCGATTTACGAAATGGGGTGCATTGGGTATGAAGTCGCGTACGGCCTTGTTTGCCGCTTCTTTGGCAAAATACTGGGACAAAGCTCCGCTGGCAGGCGAGGCGGTTGCACAAAAACTGGTCGGCATAGACAAGAGCGAAGCTGATTATTTCTATGGCGAATGTATTGAGGCTGCCGAAGAGATTCTGAGCAACTACGGAGGTTCTTTATATGGAGCGAATCCGGCAACTGTTTCCGAAGCTCGCGAGAACTTTCAAAAGCTTTTCATTCAGGCCACACCGGTGGATGAAGTATTGTTGGCTCGCGGCTATGTAGACGGTTCGGTCAATAACAATCGTTCTGGCCATGGTTGGTCCTTGTTCTACAGTCTGGCGCAGGTGAATCCGGGTGCTTTGCGTTACGGGCGTTTCAGTCCCACGCTCGACTTGGTCGATTTGTTTGAAGACTATACCGATGACGGTACCGGCAAAAGTGCTCCTGTCAAAACACGTACGGATGGTAAAGAAACCAATGTACCCAATATTCAGTTGCCAGGTAATATAAAATCCAGTGACCCTTACATACGGTATGGCAGTTTGTCTGACCCGTTCCTGAATAAAGATGCCCGTTTGCAGGCCAGTATCATTGTTCCCGGAGCCACGTATGCAGGCGTACCCATCATCATGCAAGGTGGTCTGGTTCAGTCCGACGGGGAGGTCGCTGTTTATAATAACTCGGCAGCACAAGGCAAAGACGGAAAAACCTACTTTGCTTTCGGTGCAGAAGGTACGAGTGGTTATTCGGGCTTTGGTAATATTGGTAACTCGGAAAACGGCAATTATACTACTACCGGCTTTTCTGTACGCAAGTACATGGAAGAAGAGAAATTCTCTTCTCTCTCCAGCCGTGATAACTCTGTGACGACTCCGTTTATCGACATCCGCCTGGCAGAAATCTATCTGGATTACGCAGAAGCTGTAATCGAAAGCGGCAAGGGCGATCGTGCCAAGGCTGCCACTTTGCTGAATTCACTTCGTCATCGTGCCGCCCACAAAGACAATATCCCGCTTACTTTGGAAAATGTGTTGAAGGAACGTCGTGTGGAATTGGCATTTGAAGGAAAGCGTTTTTGGGATATGGTTCGTCGTCGCGACAATCACATATTCTATAACAGCGGCATGCGTTCGGCTCTTGTTCCGATGATTGATTTGCGCACCGATACGCCTTCGTATATCTTTGTTCGTGCCAATTTCCACGGCGATGAGAAACAAAACGGGCGCACCTTTACTGCTCAGTCCTATTATCGGAGCATTCCCGGAACAGCTACAAATGGCTTAGTTCAGAACCCTGGTTATTAATACTAAAATCTTAGAAGATTATGAAGAAGATATTGTTATTGATTTCATGCTGCTTGTTTGCATTGACATCTTGTGAAATAGATAATTACGAAGCCCCCAATGCTTCCATTCACGGTTCTATCATCGATGGCAAGACCGGTGAACTGGTCGGAATGGATGTTCAGGAAGGAGGTGAATTGAAAGTCGTGGAATTGGGATTCGAAAATCCGCAAGACCAAAGCTGGAGAATTATGAATACGGGCGAATACCGCAATGATTTGGTATTTGCCGCAACGTATGACATTCGCATGGAAAACAACAACTGCTATGCCTTTGTAGAAAAAGATGTAGTGGTGAAGAAGGGTGACAATACCAAGGATTTCAAGGTGACTCCTTATATTCGCATCAAGAATCCGAAAATTGAGAAGAATGGTAATCAGATTGTTGCCACTTTTTCGTTGGAAGGCGGAAAGGGTGATGAGAAACTCGCTTCTCTCCAGTTATTTGCTTTCTCGGATATGTGGGTAGGCAATTCTGTAAAGTTTAGATTGAGCGGTGGTACCGATAAGGTGGATTTTGGCATTCCGGTTGATATAGATTCGTCTCAGACCTATACGCTGACAATTGATATCGCTGCCAACCAGAGTTCTTTCAAATATGCTGGTAAGAACTACTACTTCCGTATTGGCGCGAAAGCGGATATTCCGAATGTCGGTACAATACGTTATAATTATAGCCCGTTGGTTGCTATACCTTTCTAAAGAAGGGTGGACGTATTAATAAAATTCGTATGTTTGCTTTAGCAGAATTTTTTATGTTTTAATAAAAGAAGGCGTTCTGTCCGTTGGAAGAACAGAGCGCCTTTATTGTAATAATTAATTTGATAATAGTTTTATTATGAAAAAGCTGAGAAACCTTTTGTGGATGCTGTTATTGGTAGCATTTTGTGGGCAACTTTATGCGGTAGAGCTGAACTCTATCTATCCTTTGAAACCCAATGATCCCGAAGCATTTTATTTTACCCCCGAGAACTATCCGATAAAGGCAGATGGCAAGATGGATGTATCGGATGCCTTGCAGGCAGCGATTAATCAAGTGAAGAAGGAAAAGAACTTTGGTATTCTTTTTATTCCCGAAGGAAAATATAAAATCAGTAAGACTATCTATATACCCGGTGCCATTCGCCTGATTGGGTATGGGGAAAAACGTCCGGAATTTATTCTTGCCAAGAATTCGCCGGGATTTCAAGAAGAAGCCTCTGCGGATAAGGGAAAAGCGAAATATATGTTTTGGTTTACCGGTGGAGTGGTAGAAGAAGGGGCAGCTCCCCGTGATGCCAATGCCGGTACATTTTATAGCGCGATGTCCAATATTAATCTTCGGATAGAAGACGGCAATCCGCATGCTGTTGCGTTGCGTACCCATTATGCACAACATTGTTTTATTAGTTACATTGCAGTATACATAGGTAAGGGCAAAGCCGGATTGTTCGATGTCGGTAATGAAATGGAAAATGTGGCTTTCTATGGAGGCGATTATGGTATCTATACCACTAAATCTTCTCCGGGATGGCCGGTAATGATGGTTGATTCTTATTTTGAGGGACAGCGTATAGCAGCACTTCGTTGTCAGGAATCCGGTTTGGCAATGGTGAACCTGTATGCCAAGAATGTGCCGACTGTATTTGACATTGATCCTAATTATTGCGACAAACTGTTTCTGGAAAACAGCTGTTTTGAGAACGTAAGCGGTCCGGCGGTGGTAATCACCAACGAGAACAACAGCAACAATCAGATTACTTTCCGCAATGTATATTGCAAGAATGTGCCGGCATTGGCAAAATATACCCGTAGTAATACAGTCACAAATGTCTCTCATAAAATCTATAAAGTGAAATCATACGACCACGGTTTACAGATGGACAATATGCTGGACATGCCGGAATATGAAACACTGGTCGATGTTGAGCCGATGCAGAAGATGCCGGCAGCCCAACTGATGGACATCCCTGCTTTGCCTGCAATGGCAACATGGGTCAACCTTCGTGAACTGGGAGCAAAGGGAGACGGAGAGACGGATGATACGAAGGTTATCCAAGAGGCCATCAATAAGTATGATCATATCTATGTACCGCAGGGTTGGTATCGTATCACCGAAACATTGAAGATGAAACCCAATACCAAGTTAATAGGTTTGCATCCTTTTGGCACGCAATTCCGGCTGAGTGAAAGTACTGCTGCGTTTAGCGGCTTTGGCGGTCCGAAAGCGATGGTGGAATCTTCGGAAGGCGGTGCGAATATGCTGACGGGCATTGGCATCAATACCGGTGGCTATAACTATCGCGCTGTAGGTGTGAAGTGGATGGCAAATGCAGATTCATATATCAACGATGTGAAGTTTGTAGGCGGACATGGAGGCATGTGGAAACCCAAACCTGGGGTAGAGGCTCCGAGAGGTTGGTGGGGACGTCCTGCACGTGTTAGTACACCGGACAATCCGGTTAGGGAATCCGGTATGGATTTTGCATGGGACAATCAGTACTGGAGTCTGTGGGTCACCAACAATGGCGGTGGAACTTTTAAAGACATCTGGACAGCAAGCACATACGCCACCAGTGGGTTTTATGCGCAGAACACGTCCACTCCAGGACGTATCTATGCCATGTCCATCGAACATCATGTAAGGAATGAAGTACGTTTCAATAAAGTGGCAAATTGGAAAGTTTATTGCATGCAGACCGAAGAAGAGTCTGTGGAAAGCATACAATGCCAACCTATCGAGATGGATGACTGTAAAGATATGACATTTGCAAACTTGTATATGTTTCGTGTAATCCGTATCAATGAACCTTACCACAGTTCTGTTCGCATTCGTAATTGTGAAAATATTGCATTCTTGAACTTGCACAACTATTCTCAGATAAAATATACCAATAATATTGCAGTCTTTGATGTGAACAAGGATATTGATATCCGTCCGTGGGAACTTTCCCGCTTGATTGTGACGGGCAAGGAGCCGCACAAGCAGCCGTTGGACAATGAGATAGGTAAAGTGAACCGATTGGCTTCCGATTTTGAATTTGCCGAAGGTATTGCACGTGACAGTAAAGGAAATATTTATTTCTGTGACCACCGGATGCGTCGTATTTTTAAGTGGTCTGTAGAGACGAACAGTTTGTCATTGTTGGCCGATTTTCCATGGAAACCCTCCAATCTGGCAGTTGATTCTGAAGACAATCTTTTGGTTTTGTTCCGTTATGATGCTCAGCCAGGCTATCTGATTGATGGGAAACCTGAACAGATGCCGGTAATGCCTGATACTAAAGGTACCTCGTTCAGTGGATATGGCAATTCTGCTTATACCATGAAAGTCTATTCCATTGACCCTGAAAATCCGGAAGAAACTATCAAATTGCTGCCACTTGTCCCGATGGGACAAGTAAAGAATGTCTATAAGGCGTTGTATCCTTCCAACCGTTGGAGAGACTTCCATGATTTTAATGAAGTATCTGTATATGTACCCGAGCTGTGTTTCTTAGCACCGGATGGCAGAACCATCATACCTCATTACTTCGATTTGTCACGTAGCTCTTCTTTGCTGGAGGCTTACCCCGGTAAACCTTTCTATACATCCGATGAGTATGACCGCAGAATGGTGAAGATAGATGTTGCCAATGACGGTACACTTTCCAACCTGAAGTACTTTGTGGAGCAGGGGGAATTTGGCTCGGCGGTAGATAAGGAAGGAAACCTCTATGTGGCGGATGGGGAAATTTATATTTTTGATGAGGAAGGCAAGAAGAAAGGAATGATTCGTGTTCCTGAACGTCCTTCTACATTACAGTTCGGCGGTAAGGATGGCAATACATTGTTCATTACGGGCCGTTCTAAATTCTTTGGTGTGCGTATTAAATAGCAAAGACGATGAAATATTTCCAGACAATCAGATTTCTGTTGGCAATCTGTTTGATTGCCAGTAGCATACCGGTAGGTTGGGCAGCAAGTGGTCATTCCGTTTATACCCAACGACCGGATGATCCGGAGGCATTTTATTTCACTCCGGAGAACTATGGCTTTAAGGCGGATGGAAAGTCGGATGTGACCGATGCACTTCAGGAGGCCATCAATAGGGTAAAGCGTGAAAAGAACTTTGGGATACTGTTTTTGCCTGAAGGTAAATACCGTATCAGCAGAACAGTACAGATACCTTCCTCTGTCCGTTTGATTGGATATGGGAAAAAACGTCCGGTGATATATTTAGGAGCCGGTACTCCTGGTTTTCAAACTATCCGGAACTATATGGTATGGTTCACCGGTGGACTGGCGCAGGAGGGGCGTGAACCTTCAGATGCCAATGCCGGTACTTTTTACAGTGCAGTGTCCAATGTGGATTTCCACATTGCAAAAGGTAATCCACAAGCCATTGCCATCCGTGCTCATTTTGCCCAGCATGGATTCATCAATCATTGTGATATTAGGATAGGGGATGGAAAGGCAGGTATCTATGATGTGGGCAATGAGTTGGAAGACGTCAGATTTTATGGTGGTGAATATGGTATCATTTCTTCAAGGACTTCTCCTGGATGGCCCATGATGATGGTTGACACCTACTTTGAGGGACAGAAAAAAGCGGCTGTCTATTCAAAGGAGGTAGGTTTTGCCATTGTCAACATGCATGTGAAGAATACTCCCGTAGCTTTTGAAATGGCAGAGAACTTGGCAGACCGTCTCCATGTGGAGAACTCTCTGTGGGAGAATGTTTCCGAAGCAGGCGTCAAGGTAAGTGTAGTAGGGAATACTTTTTCGCAACTGAATCTGGTGAATGTTGACTGTAAGAATGTTCCCGTACTGGTGGACTATACCCAAAACGAAAAGAAAATCATTGGCGAGTCGAAACTATATAGAGTAAAGGAGTTTACTTACGGCTTGGTCTATCAGGACTTGAATTCCGTTTCCTCCTTTCAGGAAATTTGCGAGATAGAACCCGTATCAAGTATTCCGGCTGCGCTTCATAAGGACCTGCCTACTCTACCTGCTATGGAAACTTGGGTGAATATCCGTGAGTTGGGTGCGAAAGGTGATGGAGAGACAGATGATACGGATGTTTTTGAAAAGGCTATCTCCCTATATAAAAACATTTATATTCCTCAAGGCTGGTATCGTCTGACACGAACTTTGAAGCTGCTGCCTGGAACCAAGCTTATAGGGATGCATCCTTTCGGTACCCAGTTGCTTTTAAAAGAAAGTGAGCCTGCATTCAGTGGTTTCGGTACTCCCGTTCCTTTGGTAGAGTCTTCTGAAGGCGGTGATGATATCTTGAATGGTATAGGTATAAGCACCGGTGCATACAACTACCGTGCTGTGGGTTGTAAGTGGATGGCGGGTGAACGCTCTTATCTGAATGATGTTAAGTTTGTAGGAGGTCACGGCACCTTGCGGAAACCCGTTCCGAGTGCTCCGGGCCAACAGTCTTACCGGAGTGGTGAACGCCGTATCAGTTCTCCTACCTCTCCCGTTATGGAAACCGGTAGGGATCTTGCCTGGGACAACCAGTATTGGAGTTTGTGGGTGACCAACAATGGGGGTGGTACTCTTAAGGATATCTGGACGGCAAGTACGTATGCTGCTGCCGGATTGTATATCAGTGAGACGGAGACACCGGGACGCATCTATGCCATGTCCTTGGAACACCACATGCGTACCGAAGCCCGTTTTCATAATGTATCCAATTGGAAGATTTATGCTTTTCAGTTTGAAGAAGAAGGTCGTGAAGGGGTAGATTGCCATATGGCGGAGATGTCGGGCTGTAAGAATATCGAGATGATAAACGTATGGATGTATCGTGTTATCCGTGCTTTTATGCCGAAAGAAATAGGCTTTCGCATTTGGAATTGCGAGAATATTGTTTTTCGCAATATGCACAACTATACGCAAGTGTTACCGGTTATTGAATTTCCGGTATATGATGTGAATAAGGCATTACCGGTCTACTCCTGGGATTTTGCCCGTCTTACTATTTCGGGCAGAGAAAGGGGGTACCGTCCTTTTGTCAGCGTTATTGACAAGCCGGTAAAGTTGGCCTCTGGCTTTGAATTTGCCACTGGAGCAACTGCCGACAGTCGGGGGAACGTTTACTTCTGCGAGAATCGTCTGAAAAAAATCTATAAATGGTCGGCAGATACGGAGCAAATCACCTTGATAGCGGATTATCCATGGAAACCTTTCACATTGGCTACGGATACACAAGATAATCTGTTGGTGATTTTTCGCTACGACCCACAGCCTGGCTATTTGGTGAACGGGCAGCAAGAAACGGTTTCCCGTCTGCCGGATGATAACCCGATGTACAGTGGTTGGGGTAATAGCGGATGGAGTGCTTTGGGATATTCTTTCAATCCAAATCAGGCGGATGCCAGCATGAAACCGATGGCGCGTGTTATTACGGCCGATGTGAAGCGGATAGAGCGGGTCATCCATCCTTCCAGTCGTTGGCGGAGTGATTTTAGCAAGATAGTAGCTAGTATGCCCGAGTATAGTTTCATTGCTCCTGATGGTGTGACAATTATTCCAGAGACCTATGATTTGGGACGCTCTTGTGCTTTAACTATTACAGTTCCCGGTCAACACGAACCGGTTTATATTGTGAATGAGATGAATAAAACGACAGTACAACTTTCCGTTGGTCAGGATGGTAGCTTGACAGAGCAAGGAGTTGTATGCCCATATGGTCAATACAGTAATGTGACTGATGCTGACGGAAATGTTTATGTTGCTGATGGGGAAATATTCGTCTATGACAAATATGGTAAAGAGCAGAGACGTATACAGATGGAGGAACGTCCTATCTCCTTGGCAATCGGTGGAAAACAGAAGAATATGCTTTTTGTTACTACCTCAAGTTCTTTCTATGGGATTAATATACGTTAGGCAGTATAAGTAGGGATACTCAGAAAATGTTATAAAATCAAAAACAGACAGGCTAAAGCTGCGTGACATGAAGCTATATTCTAAAATGGAGCAAGCCTATGGGGGACCCGAAACCTCATGCCCATACGGAGCTATTTGGAACATCCAAGGAAGAAAGGATAATGAAAATGGCATGTGAAACGAAAAAATAGTCATTTACACATGCCATTGATTATTTTTTTGGGGGCATTTACTGAATATCCCGGAAAAACGAGCTACAGGTGGCTACGTTGTAACATTGCAAACCTCTTATAGCTCGTTTCTTATAGCTCGTAGCTTACTTGTACTGTGCCCAGTCTATGTTTTTCATATCTCCACTTTTAGCCAGTTCAGCATGCATTCCTAATGCAGCACGGAGGGCATGGGGAGTCTGGGCTTTACCATCGGTCAATTTCAGGTAATCCCATAGAATATTTTTATAGTCGGGGTGTACGCAATTCTCGATAATGGTCTGTGCGCGTTCTTTCGGACTCTTGCCGCGCAGGTCGGCAACACCCTGTTCGGTGATGATGATATTTACATCGTGTTCGCTGTGGTCGGCATGCGATACCATCGGAACGATAGCGCTGATTTTACCTTCTTTAGCAACAGAAGGACACGTGAAAATAGAGATATAAGCATTTCGTGTAAAATCGCCCGAACCACCGATACCATTCATCATTTTCGTACCACCGATATGTGTAGAGTTTACGTTTCCGTAAAGGTCTGCTTCAATAGCGGTATTGATGGAAATGACACCTAAGCGACGAACCACTTCCGGACTGTTGGAGATTTCCGACGGGCGGAGTACCAGTTTGTCGCGGAAGAAATCCATATCATCATAAATACCTTGCAGACAATCGTTGGTTACAGTTAGTGAACAAGCGCTACCGAATTTTACACGACCGTCGCGAATCAGTCCGATTACGGAGTTCTGAATCACTTCTGTGTACATCTCAAATGCCGGAATCGTTTTATCGCGTCCCAATGCACCGAGCACAGCGTTGGCAATGTTACCTACACCGGATTGCAGCGGTAAGAATGTTGACGGGATGATACCACGTTTCATGTCCGCAGCCAAGAAGTCGGCTACATTTTGTCCGATTTTATCTGTCAACGGATCAGCTTCGGCAAAACCGCGTGCTTCATCCGGCCAGTTGGTTTCTACTATACCTACAATCTTTTTCGGGTCTACCTGAATATATGGCTGACCGATGCGATCGCTCGGTTTGTAGATAGGAATTTCACGACGGTAAGGCGGATCAAGCGGTTCGTATACATCGTGCAGCCCCATAGCATTCTTGCTGTGAGCAGCATTCAGTTCCACGATGATCTGGTCGGCAAGGCGGCAAACTGTAGGAGCGATACCACCGGCTGCAGTCAGGTAGATTTTACCATCGGGAGTCACTTCGCAAGCTTCGATGATGGCAATGTTTACTTTGCCCATGAAACCGTAACGAACTTCTTGTGCCATCTGTGACAAGTGGATGTCGTTATAAGCGATTTCTCCACTGTTCACTGCTTTACGGAAATCAGAATTGGTTGTGTAAGGAGCACGGTAGCGGATAGCTTTGGCACGTGAAAGTACGCCGTCGCAAGAGTCACCCGTAGAAGCACCGGTAAAAATGCCTATCTGAAAGGGATTTCCTTTTGCATGTTCTGCTTCCGCGATTTTTGCTAATTCAGCCGTAACGGCTTTGGCTGTTCCTGCGGGCGTGAATCCGCTCAAGCCGATGTTGTAGCCATGTTTAATCAGGCTTGCAGCTTCTGCTGCCGAGATGTAATTGAATGCCATAATGTATTTAGTTATTTTTCCTATGTGAAAATTCGTAAGTTATCGGAAGAATTACCCTCAACTCTTCACTCTTAATGCTCAACTCTTCACTTATCAATACTTTCGTTGTAGTATTTCCGACCAAATAATAGCTTTCCGTGCCTCTTCTGCCGAATGAATCGCATATTCGGAATCAGTTTCAGGCTTTTGTTGTATGGATGGAGGAGGAGAAATCTTCTGTTTCGGTGGAACTGTGACAGATTTGGGAGGTGTATTTATAGAATCTCCCCCAAAAATATGTTTTGAAGCAGAGAATTGGTATTCTTCTTTAGCTGTGGAAACGGGTTTCGGGTCCGGTTGGGGACCTTCGGGGATATATCCGCCATAAGTCTTTTCCCAACTTTCGGGAATGGGCAGTGCGTCATCGTCAAAATCCGTATCCGGCATGGGTATAGCAGGACTGTTGTCAGCGTTCTTTTTTGCTTCTTTCTTGAATTGCTTGGCAATTCCGATAACGATTATGCCTGCGATTAGCAGAAACTGTAATATGCCATCCATACTCATTTAAGTTTTTCATCGCCAAAGGTAACTAAATTATCTGAATTACAGCCTATTTTTGGACATGAAAAAAGGGCAGCTTCACAGCTCCCCTTATTTTTTTTAACCTAAACCTTAACTATGAAAAAATCTAATGTTTCTTTCATTACGCAAATTTGTGAAATAAATCGCTTTACGCCAAACATCTACCTCGAAAATGTTTAGTCTCTTAACATTAATTATCAGAAATGCCTCATTTTCTAACTATTGAGTGTTATTTTTCCTCATTTCATCTGTAAATTAGTGTCGAAGGCGTATCTTTGCAGTCGAAATAAAAAAAGAAATTATGGAAAATGTAACGGGAGCAGACTTTAAATCTGCAACTGCTGATGACAACAAGAAGTTGTTCATCGAAACCTATGGCTGCCAGATGAATGTGGCAGACAGTGAAGTAATTGCCTCTGTGATGCAGATGGCGGGATACTCAACGGCAGATACGTTGGAAGAAGCGGATGCGGTGTTTATGAATACTTGTTCCATCCGTGACAATGCCGAACAGAAAATCCTGAATCGTTTGGAATTTTTCTATTCGCTTAAGAAGAAGAAACGCAATCTGATAGTGGGAGTATTGGGGTGCATGGCCGAGCGGGTAAAGGATGATTTGATAACGAATCATCACGTCGACTTGGTGGTAGGGCCTGATGCTTATCTCACTCTTCCTGATCTGGTTGCAGCTGTAGAGGCAGGCGAGAAAGCTATCAATGTGGAGCTTTCTACTACCGAAACTTACCGGGATGTGATCCCTTCGCGTATTTGTGGAAACCATATTTCTGGTTTTGTGTCCATCATGCGTGGATGTAATAACTTCTGTACGTATTGTATCGTTCCCTATACCCGTGGGCGGGAGCGTAGTCGTGATGTGGAAAGCATCCTTAACGAAGTGTCCGACCTCGTGGCTAAAGGCTATAAGGAAGTCACCCTATTGGGGCAAAACGTAAATTCCTACCGTTTTGAGAAACCGGATGGAGAGGTTGTATCTTTCCCTATGTTGCTCCGTACTGTAGCCGAGGCTGCGCCGGGAGTACGTGTCCGTTTCACTACTTCGCACCCTAAAGATATGAGTGACGAAACGCTGGAAGTTATTGCACAAGTTCCCAATGTGTGCAAGCATATCCACCTGCCGGTGCAGAGTGGAAGTTCCCGCGTCTTAAAGCTGATGAATCGCAAGTATACCCGTGAGTGGTATTTGGACCGCGTAGATGCTATTCATCGTATCATCCCCGATTGTGGCTTGTCCACAGATATATTTTCCGGTTTCCATTCCGAAACGGAGGAAGATCACCAGCTTTCCCTTTCTCTGATGGAAGTATGTGGTTATGATTCGGCTTTCATGTTTAAATACTCCGAGCGTCCGGGTACGTACGCTTCCAAGCATTTGCCGGATGATGTGCCCGAAGAAGTGAAGATACGCCGGTTGAATGAGATTATTGCCTTGCAGAATCGTCTTTCTGCCGAGTCTAATGCCCGTTGCATCGGCAAGACTTATGAAGTCTTGGTAGAAGGAGTTTCCAAACGTTCCCGCGAACAGCTTGTAGGACGTACGGAGCAAAATCGGGTGGTAGTATTCGACCGTGGTACACACCGTATTGGTGATTTTGTAACGGTAAAGATTACCGAAGCCAGTTCCGCAACGCTGAAGGGAGAAGAGGTGAAGTAATCGCTTAGAATATATTTGCTTGATATATAATCTTTTCACTCGTGTCCTGACAAGCTCGGGTGCACGAGTGAAAAGAAAATTTCCCTATTGCTGTTTTAGTATAAAAATCCAAATAACCAGAGAGGTATTCGTTTTCCTGTTCCATATTCTACATCATCTATTGCCAGATAACTGTCGGGCAGGTCTTTTATTTGTTCAAAGGTCTTTGTTTTGCCTCCCACTTCAAATGTATAAGTATCGTCTATCCGAAAATCTCCTTGTCTCGAGAAAGCTATTTCGTGGCGTGATTTCAATTGATTGGCAAAAAAAGTCTCCCGGACGTTTCCGATATCGGAAGCTGCAGAGAGCGCATACATCAGATTGGTATTTTCCAAATATACCTTTTCCGGTTTGGCAAGTTGTTGCATATTGCTCTTGCCGGAATAGAGCATGATGAGCAATGCAGCCCGTTCCAGTATCTGAAACATACGTGCTACCGACTGGCGGGTCGTTTCTATACTTTCTCCTACCTTAGTCATATTGGGAGTGAACGGGACCATTTGTGAAACAATCACCAGCAGCCGTTTCATTTTCCTGATAGAAACATATTCCACTTTTTCTACTGCCGGTAAGTCGTTTTCAAGGATTGTAGTGATAACCTGCTGTAAACGGAGCGGATAGGAAGCCGGTGCTTCTTTATAAAAAGGATAATAGCCATGCCGCAGATACTCTTCGAACAGTGGAATTATGGTAACTTTTGACACGATGTTGGCACTGATGTCTATATGCCCTTTCAGTATATCTTCCAGTGTCAGGGATGGGAAATTTCCTTTGTCTTCAAATTTAATGAATTCCCTGAATGAAAGTCCTTGTAGTGTATAGAATATGCATCTGCGAGAAAGATCTGCTATGGAAAAATCTATTTGTAACAAGGATGATCCTGTGAAGATGATATGCAATTCAGGATAGCGGTCGTATATATTTTTCAATTCTTGTATCCAATTATTGTATGGATAGCGATGCACTTCATCAACAAACAAATGCGTTCCACCATGAAGGATGTGGTATTCTGCTAAATCTATAAGTCGGTGTTCGGTAAACCATAAATCATCCAGAGAGATATAGATGGCTTGTTCGCTTTTTGAAAATACTTTTTTGATGCGTTGTAACATTAAAGTTGTTTTTCCTACGCCACGTGCACCTTTTACACAAATCATTCGTGATGACCAATCTATGGTGTCATATAGATAGCGGATATGAGACAAACTAACTGAATTGACCAAACGTGATGAATTGATATAAATGTCTGTTATTTCCATAATGATACAATTTTGTAGAAGCAAAGGTAGAAAATGTTTTTTATAAAACACGTTTTATTCAGAAAAACGTGTTTTATAGATAACGCTTTCATTGAAAATGTAGCTTTCGTAACTTATTTTTCAATAAAAGAGGGAAGCTGCCAGAGAATTTATCCCCGTTCAACTTCCCTTCTCTTTTTCAGTTCCGGTTACTTGCCGTCAGTTTATCCCAACGGATCGTCTTCTATGCCTCCATCGCCTGAGCCGCCACCTTCGGAACCTCCATTTGCCGGAGTGTCCTGCAGGCATACGCTGTTAGAGACATTTGTAACATCTTCATTGCAAAAACCGAGGTAAACGGCCAGTGCATCGTCGTTCCAGTTGGCGGGGAGCTTCAGCTCTGCTTTGGTATCGGCGCGTGTGGCTGCCGCTATGTCGTAAACGGCCATCCCTCTATCCTTGTTGTATGCCAGTAGCATGGCTGCGTCTTTGGTGGTTGCATCCCCCATTCCGCTATTGTCTGTCCAGACAAAGGCGGCCTTACTGTCGCTTACTGTTACTGTAGCATCCAATGCGGGCATCAGACTGCCGCGTGTCACCAGAGCTTTGTTGTAATCAATCGATACATTTTCTCCATCATTCTTCGTTGCATGTTTCAGAATATATGATACAGCTGCATTGAATGTCGATTGCTGTCTGGAATACTCTTTATACCCAAAACGAATGAAAGGTGTCATAGTCTTTACAAAATTGATAGTTGTTGCAAATTTAGATCGTTGGTCCTGCTGCTTTTCTGTGCGTGGATTACTGATGTTTATTGCCAATGCTCTCATGTAGTGTACTGATTTCCATGTGCTTCCTACTACTGTTCCTACTTTTCCTGAGAATCCTCCGAGGATTCCTTGCTTAATTGTTCCCATAATTTTTCTTTTTTGTGTTTTAAATAATTAATTTTTCTGTGTGAACTTGCTAAAAGACTTCTGCAGCAATCTCCGTCGTGTTGTTCAGTATGCAACGGTGTTTTGTTTTCGTTGCGTTGGCAAAGGTATGGGAAAATTTCTTTTTGGGCCTTCAATTTTGGGCAAAAGTCTTCATGAATTTCTTTTTAAATTTATAATTTGTTTGTAATCAGTATGTTATATTTGATTTTATGATTTTTTAGATGATTCTTATTTGATATGTATGGTGTGTTGGGTTTCAAATGTGCTTGCTAAAGGATAGATTATTCTTGATTTAGTATTTATCCGGTTTTGGTCAATTTTTCTTCTGATTCTTACCAACTCCGTGTCATCTCCGTATCTATACGAGGATTTGGAGATTGGAGTTGGTGTGGAGTTGGTGTGGACCAGATACGGAGTTGGTACGGGGAGGGTTAATATTGGTAATTTTTTCTTTTTCAACTTTTATTCTTTTATTTTCTGATGTTTGACATTATTAATTTGAAAGTTCTATCTTTGTGCTACAAACTATAATAATATGGCGGATACAATGAAAAACAACATAACTTTAATGTTCCTTTCGATTATTTTTTTTCTGATAGCTTGCAGTGAGCAACAGAGTGATAACAAGCAGTTGATATTAGTGGATTCTCTTATGCAATCACAGCCGGACAGTGCGTTGAATATCTTACGGGGCATTTCAATGGAGAATTTTGCTACACAGGTTGATAGTGCTTATTATGCGTTATTGTTGACGCAGGCAAGGGATAAGAATTATATTGTGCAGACAGATGATTCGTTGATACGCTATGCTGTGGCATATTACGATAAAACTAATGATGTGCGTATGCAGGCAAAGGCACATTATTATTGGGGATGTGTGTATAGGGATATGAATCGGCAGGCAGAAGCATTCAGAGAATTCCTTATTGCAGCACCTTTGACGGAAAGAGCTAAAGAAAAGAGACGATTGGGATTGGTGTACAATAATATAGGATTTATCTATATGATACAGGATTTTAATGAAAAAGCAGATTCTATTTATCAGTTGATGGAAGGTATTGCTGAAGAGTTGAAAGATACTTCCCTTTGGTCAGAAGCTTTGTTCAGGCAAGGTTCTATTGTCTTAGCAAAAGGAGAGGAATATTTTCCTATTGCAGAGCAGAAATTATCTGATGCTTTTGTGGCAGTAGATAGAGTGGGGAATAATGGTCTAAAAGCTAATATTTCAGCTTCACTCAGTAATTTGTACAGTCGGATGGATGAGGGAGAAAAGGCTCTGTATTATGCAAAGTTGAATCTTTCCTTGCGGAGAGATACAGCACGGGCTTATCGTACTTTTCTTATTTTAGGGGATGCTTATTATAAATGTGGACAGTATGATTCTGCTGTTTTCTATCTCAATAAGGGTTTGGTGGGTAAGGATTATAGAAGAAAGCTAGATGCCTATATGCGTTTGGCAGACATAGCAATGATTCAGGGAGATGTTACTTTGTCCCTGGAATTGGAAAGAATCAGTTCTGCATATAAAGACAGCTTATACCAACTTCGCCGAAGTGTAGTTGCTAATAAAATGGTTGAAGCGGAAGCTGATGCACAGACAATGCTTCAAAAGCTATATTATAAAGGACGTTTAAATACATACCTATATAGTTTTATACTGATAGCAGTAATGATTATAGCAATTGCTCTTTTTCTATATAAACAATATCAAAGAAAAAATGATTTATTGCAAAAGGATAAACAACAATTAGAAAAGGCGAACTGGAATTTAAGTCAACATTATGCCAGCCTGCAGACTGATATAGTGCAAAAGGATTTGGAGATTGAAGATTTGAAAAAAGAATTGGCTTCATATCAGATTGATGAAGAACAAAGAAAAAAATTACAGGCAGAACTGAGCGAGATGATTTTGAAGCGGGGAACTTTAGCAAAGGAGGCTTTTCTACACTCACCACTCTACGAGAAGATGCAGGTTATTATTAAAGATTATCAGGCTAAAGATGAATCTGATGAAGAAATAAGCGATCGGGAATGGCAGGAATTTGTTGTCGGAATGGATATGCAATGGAATAATGCCATAACGGATTTTTGTGCAAAGTACCAACTGTCTAAAGAAGAACTCCATTTGATGTGTTTAAGTTTGGCAGGCTTTCCATTCTCTCATTTAGAATATTTATTGCACCTTTCCAGAAGAACACTCTATCGAAAGAAAAGTGCTTTGCTCAAGCGGATAGGTGCTGAGCAAAATTGTGAATTTGAAGATATTTTGCAAAAAAATAGGTGATGGCACACTTATGACACACTTTGTTTACACAGACTTTCGTAATTTGGTCACCATAAAACAAAAGTCTGATGTATATGAAAAAGGTATTATTTATTTTATTTTCGTTTTTTACTATTTCGATAAACGCACAGTTTATCTCTGGTAATACGGAGATAATGCTTACACAGAAGGATGGCGGCAGAGAAATAGGTGATAAAGATGGTGATATAACTCCGGAAGATGCTCCTCAAACTCGTAGTAGTGTTTTTCTGCCTGTGTGTGCTTACTTATATAATAAGGTGGTAACAGTTGACTTTCAAGCAGTATTCTCTGCTGTGACGGTCAATGTTATTAATGAAATTACCGGAGAAACTATTTATTCTGAGCTATTTACCAATCCTACAAGTTTTTCTATTGATCTAAGCGGGAAAGACGCAGGAGATTATATGATAGAACTTGTCTCTGATGAAATCACGTTAGAAGGATATTTCTCTTTATAATATTCTATATAAACTAATCATGGCTGAAGTTGATAATATCGCTGTTGTACTCTATCACTATTTACGGGTACTATCTGTAAAGGTGAGCAGAAGTACTGTGCATCGTTTGCTCGATACTCCGCTAGGAGGTAGTATACGAAGTATCAGTGATGCACTGGATATGCTTCATGTAAAGAATGAAGTATATCAACTTCCGTCATCCGATTATTTTTCGCAATTGGAATCTCCTTTTATCACAATGCTTCAGGTGGACAAAAATCCATTTTGTGTAGTGACGAAAAAGGACGATTTCACCGTAGATTTCATTAATAGAGATGGACGGAAACACAGTATGGCGGTGGACAAGTTTTTGCCACACTGGACGGGTACTGTCTTATTCGGAGAGCCTACTGAAAAGATCTCGAATGAACATTACTATGTAATGAAAAATATTATTTTCTATTTGCTGCGTTATAAGTTTGCCATCGCTACACTTTTTCTCCTGATATTGGGGATGCAAACTGTATTCTCTCAAAATCAATCACCTGCTTTTATTTTCTATTTATGTACATTGAGTCTTGGCATTCTTGCGTCTATCGCTATCTTCTACAAAGAACGGGTGAATGAGCAATTCATGGAGTCATTCTGCCATATAGGGAAGGTGGTGAACTGTAATGAAGTGCTTCATTCTAAGGGAGCAAATATAGCAGGTGTAGGATTAGGGGAATTATCTTTGCTCTATTTTGTTGTTCTCTTTTTGTTTTCTTTGACCCGCTGGAATGATTTTTATGGGATTTCTGCCATTTGCTGTGTTGTTGCAACGGCATTCACTTTATATTCCATTATTTATCAGGCTTTCATTCTTCATAGAGGGTGCATGCTTTGCATGCTGGTAAACTTGGCGGTATGGGGTAATGCGGTGGCTCTTTATATGTTGAGAAACTATTTTGATATAGGTTTTTCTTTTTCTTCATTTGCTGTATTTATTGCTATAGGATGTATCTGTTTGATTTTTGGAATACAAATGAGAACTATCTGGAGCAGAGAAAGGGAGAGAGTCTCTCTAAAAAAACATCTTGGTAGTCTGTTTAATTCGGAAACTTTTCAGATGTTACTAGCACTAAAGCCTCAAATAGAGGAAATGGCAAGTCCGGATATTACGCTGCATAGTCAGGCGGCAGGAGGTAGTGAGGTGATGATAGTGACTAATCCCAATTGCAAGAATTGTGCGCGGATTCATCATCATGTGAAAGAGATAGCTTCAAGGATTCCTGTATCATTGGTATTTCTGACATTCCCAAATGATAGGTTGGGAGAAAGAATTGCGCAAATTGTCATTGCAGCTTATTACATGGATGGGTGGGATAAGGCAATGCAACTTTTGGAAGAATGGTATGAAACGAAATGTATCAGAGAAGCGGATGATTACAGTATAACAACCGAGGTGCAAGATTTGTGGATGAAGCAACAGGTATATTGTCGGAGACAGAGAATAAGCAAGACGCCCTTTGTTATAGTGAGCAAGCATTATATACCGGAAGTGTATCCGTTATCAGATTTAAGATATGTATTAACATAAAGATATTATTTTCGCGAAGTAATAGCTGTTTTGGAATCAGCTTGAAAAATCCGGGATAACCTTTTTTTTACCTTTAAATTTTTTATTGTTATGAAGAATTTAAGTAGTTTTGAAGCATTCAAATTGAACAAGGCTCAGATGAATGTTATAGCTGGCGGCATTAACGCTAAAGAATATTGCGCTCAGCTTCATGCTCTGTATCAGAACCGTGGGGGTAATTTAACCGCTGGAGAAACAACTGGTTTTGCTGTAGGTTGGACGCAGGCTGGATGTGATAAAATGTATAATGATGTTACTTTAGTATCTAATACATAAGTAATGTCATAAGACTTTAAAGGCATATTCATTGGGAATATGCCTTTATCAATTAACAATTGGAGGCTATCTCAAAATTAATACAACCATTATTATTGAAGGTTTGGGATAGTTCTTAAAACGTTTTGAGGGACTATTTTAATAGAAAATATTATGAAGATATCAATTAGTATTCTTTTCTTGTTTTTATCTATTGGTATTCATGCCCAAAACCAAACAATGAAAGCCTGGGGTTGGCAACAAGTGGATACTGCATATCTTATATGTCAATATAAGTATTCTCAGTATAATTATGTTGCAAATGTACAAACAGCGGAAACGACAAGGCTTGAGGTAGGAAAGCGACTTTCTAAATTTTATAGCTACAGTACATTTGAGCATGACTCCTTATCCAGTACTCCTGATGGTAAGCAATTAATTAATCAAAGATTTAATGAAGCTTTGAAGCAGAGCGCTCAAGCATCCCGAAAAGAAGACAAGATGAAAATTTTATTGATGGGTATTCCAAGCCGTGCATCTGAATATATGATTTATAAAAACTATCCTGAAAACGGGAGGATGTTGGTACAGGATGCTGCATCTCATGAGTATTATAAGTACATTGAAGACGATATACAAAAATTACAATCATGGGAGATTGCAGAAGATTCTATGATTATTATTGGCTATTCTTGTCAGAAAGCGACTTGTAAGTGGAGGGGTAGAAAATATACTGCATGGTTTACCCTTGATATACCGATTAGTGACGGTCCTTATAAATTTTGTGGGCTACCGGGGCTGATAATGAAAGTGGAAGATAGCAAACAATTGTATTGTTTTGAAATACAAGGGATACGAAAAACTGATAATGAGGGCATCTTTTTGGCTGAGCCACGAGAGGAAAATGTAGGTGGATATAAAGATGCAGACAGAAAAGAGATAATTGCTAAACAAGCTAAAAGCCTAAAGAATGTAATACGGAAATTAAATAGAGATATGCAGCAATTGGGTAAATCAGAAAGGATATTTGAAGATGTAGTAGATGCTATGGAGCGGGATTATAAATAAAAGTGATGCATGAAAAATTGGCTAATGCTTGTCATATTATCTTTATCAGTATTGACGGTTTATCCACAAGTAAGTTTAACAGGAAAGGTTGTGGATGCAGAAAACAATGCTTCTCTTTCTAACGTCATTGTTATGCTGAGAAACTCCCAAGGACGCGTAATAAAATATACACAGACCGATAATGATGGACTTTTCAGCCTTAATGTATCGGATGATATGGCTTCGAGTTGTAATATTTCCTTCTCTTTGATGAGTTATAAAACAAAGTCTTATGCCTTGAAAGGAAATAATCAAGAACTTAATGTATGTTTGGAACAAACCTCCATACATATAAAAGAGGTAGTAGTTAAAGCACGGAGAATAGGCGAACAGGGTGATACGCTGATTTATAATGTAGCCGGTTTTGCCACGGAACAAGATAAAAGTATAGGCGATGTACTGAAAAAAATGCCTGGCATCAATGTAGATAAAGAAGGCAAAATAAAATATAATGGAGTAGATATAAATAAATTTTATATTGAGGGTAAAGATTTATTAGAAGGTCGCTATGGCATTGCAACTAAAGGCATTTCATACAGAGATGTAGGGCGAGTGGAGGTGATGGAGAATCATCAGCCCATTAAAGTAATGGCAGGTTTTTCGTTTTCAGATCAGGCGGCTATTAATCTAAAACTGAAAGACCGGGCTAAAGCACAGTGGGTAGGCACTTTTGAGTCGGAAGGAGGATATTCCGGGAGTAAAAATGTTTTGTGGAATAGTGTCTTATTCGGAATGTTGATAAAGAAGAGCATGCAGAATATTACGACTCTGAAAAGTAACAATACAGGCCTGAATATTGGAAATGATATTCAAAACTTTTATTCAAATGCGTGGAATGAGAACAGTACAATGATGGGATTGAGAAACTATATTAATATCAGTCCGAAAAGATTTTCTAATTTGGAAGAAGAAAGAACGCTTTTCAATCGTTCGCATTTGATTTCTACCAGTCAACTATGGGAAACATCGAAAAAGTTACAAGTGAAAACACAAGTGGATTATCTTAATAATAGGGAAGCAGACAATAACTGGTTGGAAACGGTGTATTTTTTGCCGGATAGTGCGAGGGTTATATCAGAAGATGAGCAGGGAGTAAGCAGGCAAAATCATTTAGGAGGGCGTGTCATGTTGGAAGCTAATAAGGATAATTTCTATCTAAATCATGTTCTAAGTACAAATATCCAATGGAATGATGTTGACTTACAAACCGGAGGTTCTTATCCTAATAGACAATCTGCATGGATGCCTTCTTATCAATTGGGTAGCCATTTACAATGGATGCAACGTTTGGGTAAGAAATTGATTACATTTACCAGTAATAATCAATTGTGCTCTCGCCCGCAGCACTTGGATATATTGCAAAATGAGAAGCAGCTTTATCAGAGTACAGATGCTAAAGTCTTTTATACAAATGAAAATGCTAGTTACAGTCTTGTGCTTAATAAGTTTGTACTTACTTTGAAGGGAGGAATGGCAGGATTATTGCGCTCAATGGATAGTAAACTGGAAGGTGTATCCTTATCATCCAATCAAGTAGTAAACGATATAACATCCAATAATCTGCAATTGTATGTTGCTCCGCAGTTAGAATATGAGATAGGTAGATGGAATTTTACGCTGAATGTTCCTGTTAATTATTATCATTGGAATTTTGGCAGTGATTTGCAATTAAAGAATGATGTTCTCTTTTCTCCACAACTTGTTGCCAGATGGAATCTTAATTCCAGGCTAAGTGTAAGTGTGAGTGGGCAGGTCTCTTCTCAAGGTTATGACGTAGGGAATTATTATAATGGTTTGATTCTTACGGATTATCGTACTTTGAAAAGTGGATATGAAACGTATGATACTTCTGTTGGAAAATCTATAATAGGAAGCATCTATTATAAACGGTCATTAGAAGAACTTTTTGCAAATCTAAGCATATTTCGTCTTTGGAATAGCTCGCCTTATCAAAACGAACAATGTTTTGTAGATGATTTTCTCTTATACTCCTATCGGAAACAGCCAGTATCTTCTGATTCGTGGTTTTTTATCGGAAACCTGAGTAAGGGTGTTGACTTTATCAGAGGAATTGCTACACTTAAAGCTAATTACGGACTTTCAGATATATCACTTGTTGCAGAAAATAAGCTTGTCTCCTATCGTTCTTCTTCCGGCAATATGAGCATGGATATATATGGGCAACCGTCTACATGGTTAGATTGGTTTTATCAAATAAGTTATGGCTTTTCAAGTTTGGAAAGTGATATACAGGAAAAAGAAGTATTAGATAGTTGGCAGCATACATTTAAGTTGAATATCATTCCACACAAAAAAGTTATTTTTACCCTATCCGGTGAGTATTACCGCAATGAAATGAGCAAAAACGTATATAAGGATTTGTTGTTGGCTGATACAAAACTAACTTATAAGTGGAAAGATTTTGAACTTTATATCAAGGTTCGCAATCTTTTCAACTCAAAGGAATATGGATATAATGTTCACAATGAACTAACTTCTATTAGTTGTTTGCAACGCATTAGAGGGAGAGAGTTTCTGATTGGGTTTAATTGGAAGAAATAAGGAAACATTATGAAAATATTTCCTTTTTATATCCAGTACGATGCCATGGATTGTGGCCCCACCTGCCTGCGCATGGTGACTGCTTTCTATGGCAAGCATTACTCGCTGGAAAAATTGAGGGAAAAGTCATTCATCACCCGTGAAGGTGTATCCATGCTGGGTATCAGCGAGGCAGCAGATAAACTTGGTTTTCGAAGTATGTGTGTGCAAATAGATTATGCAAAACTTCAGGAAGCACCTCTGCCTTGCATCGTACACTGGAATCAGCAGCATTTTGTTGTTGTCTACAAAATAAATGATCGGCAGGTATGGGTAGCCGATCCCGGAGGAGGAAAGCTGAGATATACCAAAGAGGAATTCTGTCGTTGCTGGGTAAGTTCGCGAAAGAATGGAGAAAATACGGGAGTGGTGCTATTGTTGGAGCCGACTCCTGAATTCTATATGATGAAGGATGAAGATGAGCCTATTAATCGTAGAGGTTTCGGATTTCTGTATTCATATCTTCACCCTTACCGGAATTTGGTGGGGCAACTACTATTAGGCCTGCTTTTGGGTAGCATGATACAACTGATGCTCCCATTTCTTACGCAGTCTATTGTAGACTTTGGAATTAATAACCAAAACCTTAACTTTATATATTTGATACTGATGGCTCAACTGATGTTGAGCTTCAGTAGCAGTGCCGTGGAGTTTATCCGTGGCTGGATATTGTTGCATCTGGGGACGCGCATTAACATTGCCCTCATTTCTGATTTCCTGATTAAACTGATGAAGCTTCCTATGGGATACTTCGACACTAAAATGACGGGTGATATCCTGCAACGCATCAACGACCATACGCGTATTCAGAATTTCCTGACGGGAAGCAGTCTGATGGCTGTTCATGAAGAAACGTGCGGAACTGGATCATAAACGTTTTACCCAGCAGAGTGCCAACCAGAGCACAGTGGTGCAACTGGTAAATGGTATGCAGGAAATAAAGTTGAGTGCCTGCGAACAGCAGAAGCGTTGGGAATGGGAGCGCATACAGGCACGACTGTTCAAAGTGAATATCCGCAGCCTTGCCTTGCGGCAGTATCAGGATTCGGGAGCGATATTGATAAACCAGACGAAAAATATTATAATTACGGGCTTGGTGGCAAGCCTGGTGGTGCGGGGAGAAATGACATTGGGTATGATGTTGTCCGTACAGTATATCATTGGGCAATTGAACAGTCCGGTGAATGATTTGATAGCTTTCGCACGCGATATGCAGGATGCACGCCTTAGTATGAACCGCTTGGGCGAAGTGCGTGACAAGCCGGATGAAGAAGATCCCGCAAGGCAGTTGATACGGGGCATTCCTCCGGGAAAAGACCTTCGACTGGAGAATCTGAGTTTCAGGTATGATCCGTTGAGTGAATTTCCTACATTGGACGACATCAGCCTGGAGATAAAAACGGGAAAGCAGACAGCTGTGGTTGGTATGAGTGGAAGCGGAAAGACAACATTGGTGAAGTTGCTGTTGGGCTTTTATCCTCCTGCAAGCGGGCAGATATTGCTGGGAGATACGCCATTGGAGAACTATAGTATCCGGGAGTGGAGAAGGCAGTGTGGCGTTGTGATGCAGGACGGCTTTATCTTCTCCGATACCATTGCGGGAAATATTGCGCCGGGTGCGGAACACATTGACAAAGAGCGGTTGCGCCATGCGGCCGAGGTGGCAAACATACACGGGTTCATCGAAGAGTTGCCACTGGGATACAACACCAAGATAGGCCAGGAGGGGCATGGATTGAGTCAGGGGCAGAAACAGCGTATCCTCATAGCCCGTGCTGTGTATAAGAATCCGGAATTCATCTTCTTTGATGAGGCCACCAATGCACTGGATGCCAATAATGAACGTATCATTATGGAGAATTGTTGCTTCGCAGACAGGGGATATTATCGGCAAGATAAAACTCCCCGTCAACGGATCGGGCAAAGTGAAACCCGGGCAAAGGGTGAATATCAGCGTGACGGGGTATCCTTATATGGAATTCGGCTTCCTGACCGGAACGGTAGTATCTGTTTCCCTTTTGAAAGATAGTGATAGTATGTATACTGTTACCGTAAGTTTACTACAGAATTTATGTACATCTTATGGCAAGGTATTAGAATTTAATGGAGAGCTTACTGGAATAGCAGAAGTTATGACGGATGAACGGAGTGTGACCGGAAGGTTGCTTGGCCCGTTACGCTATCTTTGGGAGAAATACTTGTAACATTCTTTTTTGTTCGGAGAACTCACTGAAAAGACTTTAGACGGACATTGTTTTGTAATCAGTTTAAAAAGAATCCGGGCTAGTGTTTTTTATTTACCTTTGAGTTTTTTATTCTTATGAGGAATTTAAGTAGTATCCATTTGTAATAATTGCTAAATATGAATAAGCTGTTGTATTTATTACTAATAATCATTTGTTGTGGTTGTGCGTATAATTCTGAAACAGAGAAACATCAATATCAACGTGATAATATAATAAATATTCGGGATAAGCTGATAAGCCTTCAATTATGGGAGATTAGAGAATGTATTACTAAAATAATATTTTATGGGCTGTCTCTTATACACATCTCCGAGCCCACGAGACTACGCTGCATCTC
>ENA-UAOT01000211-UAOT01000211.1-human-gut-metagenome-genome-assembly--contig:-NODE-211-length-30735-cov-7.448240_pt1 | contig 30735 bp, 30 predicted proteins | sample MGYA00243475_ERZ654567 | MGnify/ENA primary metagenome ERZ654567 (study PRJEB26926, sample SAMN06164482) | human gut metagenome | biome: ENVO:00009003; feature: ENVO:2100002; material: ENVO:00002003... | reverse complement strand
AGATGCAGCGTAGTCTCGTGGGCTCGGAGATGTGTATAAGAGACAGCACTGTATACTTATATGCTATATCATATTCAACGATTATTCAGAGAACAAAAGAATACATATGAATATAACGAAATTGTAAAATTTCTTGAGCGCCATAAAAACGAATACTTAAATAGCAAAAATGGAGAAGTTTCATATGATGATGTTCAATTTCTTGCAAATGAGACAAAAAAAGTATTAGTGAAATACATCCCGAAATTATTAGAGCGAGAACCTTTTTTTAGGAGGTCATTTATTAGATGAGAATTAAAGGTAGTTACAATTTAATACTTTCTTTTTGCATCCGTTCAATTTTCCAATCATACGCCCCCTCTGCAACATCGTCAACCTCTTTGAGTGTATGAAGATGTTTTATTTCATCAAAAGGCTGTCTGTATTCCGCATAGTTGCACAGCCAGTCACCAACCGCCTTTTGAATTTCGGTTGTTTCGCCATACTCCTGCATTACGCTTTTGATGTCAGCGGCTTCGGTTGGAGCAAAGATTGATTTGTACTGCTCCGTTCCGAAATGGATAATTGCATTGATGGCTCGCCTGAATACTTCACTTGCTTGGTAGAGAATATCGGCTATGACATTCAGAATTTTCCGGCTGGTTTCCAAAGCCTCCTGTAACAAACGGATAGTGCTGTCTTTCTTCTTCGTTGCTGTGGAAATCGCTTGGCTGATACGCTGCTGTATGTTTGCTTCCAGTGCTTGAAGCTGCCTTACAGCCTCGTTTCTCTCAATGGCTGACGTGTGACTTTGTGCCAAAGCCCTGTCTCGCTCGGTTTCGGCACTCCGCTTTTCTTCGGTAAGTGCCTTAGTCAGTTCTTCCACCTTGTTTCTGACAGCATTGGGAAAGGCTTTCTTGATGCGCTCGATTTCGGCTTTCAGTTGGGCATTTTCCTTTTCAACCGCAGCGGATTTGCCGACCCCGACAATACTGCCGACACTATCCAGTATGCTGTCCATTTTAGCCTTGCGCTCCTCTTTAAGCTGCCGTTCCTTGTCGGCAATCTCATTGTCAAGCGAAAGGCTGTACTGCTCTTTAACCTTGTTCTCGCCCTCGATGGATTGTCGCTCGGCTTCGGCTTTCTCCTTGGCTGCAAGGGCGGCTTCCTTTTCTGCCTTGACCTGTTCCGCTTCCTGCTTCTGCTTGGCAATGATGAAGTCGTTTCGTTCCAAATGCTCCTTGCCTGTCAGTTTCTTTGAGATGCCCCTCTGCATCTCCAGACACTCGGCCAAAACGGTCTGCATTTCGCACATGGCTTTCTCGTCCAGCTTGCAGGATTTGCCTGTTTCGTGGTTCATCCAGTCCCAAACGATATGGGCATGAAGATTGGGCTTCCAAGTGGCAATGTCTTCGGGGTTGCTGTAATGCCCCTCGTCACGGTGGATGAACACTTGCAGGGCTGTGATACCCCAGCGTTCCTTACACACCTCACAAAAATGCTTCAACTGTTCCATTGTGGTATCTTCCTTTATTACCACCACACCCTCTTTAAGCGGAGTGTTGCCACGGACAATGGTCACCTTTCCTGTCTTCTTGTTCACTCGCTCACGGTTTTTGGTTTGCATCGCCCGACCTGTCTTTTCCTTGACCATTGCGGCTATCTGATTGTAGCGTTCCTTGAGCGATGTGTTGCCAAAGTCGGGTGCTACCCACGCTTCATTTTGCGGCATGAGGTCAGTGCGTATGTAGAACTTTTCCTTGCGGATGCGGGCAAGATATTCTGCTGTCCGCCTGTTATGGGGTTCGCTGCTGCCGATGTTGCAGGGCTTGATGTTGATGGATGTCTTCTGTGCCATAAATTTATTTTTATTCAAGTTTCACAATGGGTTATTAGTGCATAGCCTTAATCGGAGGGTGCAGGGAGAGGGTCACTTCCTGCTCCGGGTTCTTAGGGGTGGAAGCCACTAAGCGGAGTTTCCAAAGAGAGGGTCACTCTTTGGTCGGGTTGCATAGGGCTGACAGTCCTTGCCGGGTTCTTAGGGCAGAGCCATAAGCCCCTCGGGAGAGTCCACAACTACGGAAGCGAAGCGTGTAGTTATAGTGGGCTATATCAGGGCAAGCCCTGTCTGTCACACCACGACAACTCAGCTACCTGCACATACCGTATTTCTTTTCTGGCATATAATACTCCTTGTCCGCTGCTATGTGGTTCAACACATTTTGCAGTCGGTCGAGCTGGTCATGGTCAAGCACACGGATGGCATTGATGGTTATTTTCTGTGTGGCAATCTTTCGATGCACAATGGTGGCTTCGTTCATAGCTCCGCTACCGTCTGCATGAACAGAGCGGAGGTAGTCATTGACAGCTTCCGTCTGCTCCCTGCTTGGATAGGGTGCTGTCCATTTGTCTTGAATGTAATCCACCATTTTGCTGACCGCATTTGCCAATATCGGGTCTTGCTGTTTGATAGATTGTATCAGTTCTATTTTCTTCATACGAATATCATTTAAGTTGGGTTTTACGATTATGCATTCTATCGTTGATTTTGTTGACTTTGTTGAAGATGATTCAAAAAAGAGGGAAAAGAAAATCAAAAATGCAGTACGCAATCTTTTTCTTTTTTGGCAGGCAAAATTCTTTGTTGAAGTTTGTTGAGGGTATTGTTGGATAGTAACCCTCTTATTTATCTCTCTTTCCTTGTATTTCATCATATTCAACAATTTCAACGATAGTCTTTCAATTTTTCACGGGTAACGGTGTAAAAACGTCCCACCTTTTTGGACGATGCAGAATACTTCTGTCCCGGCAGCACGGATATTTGATAGGTGGAGTAAGACAGCGCATTGGGGGCTGGCTCCAGTTTCCAATACTGCTGTAGAACATTCCTCACCTGATGACGCTCCATCTTTACCATAGAGTAATTGAACAACGCTAACAGGTCGTTGATACAGAAATCTACCACATCCACCTGCATTGTATCCATGATGTCAAGCAACAGTTCTGCCATATCAAGTTCAATGCGACTACGGTTGCAGCGGATGATTTTCTCCAATGCTTCCGTGCGGATGAGTGAAGGAGAAAACCACATACGGCTTTCTTCTTTGGTGGTTAGATTCCGATATTGTAAATAGTACAGAAATGCAGGTATCTCATCTTTCAGTTTCTGAAGAAAAGAGGTGTCGTCTTTTTCCAAGCTGTTAATTTTTCTCACCCAATAGCGTGTCTCCTCTGGCTCAATGTAAACAGGGAAATTCTCATTATTAGAACACAATACGAATTTGGCGAAGAACTGCACTTCATAGCGGTCTTTGCCCTTTGCCTCCATCTTGTATGAGTGTGCCGTACTGAGGTTCTTCAATCGCTCGCTATCTTCCCTACGGTTGAGTAGCACCTCGTCCACTACTATCATCAGTTTACCTGCCCAGTCGGCATTAAACTGACTCCGAAAGTCCTCATTGGTGTTGAATGTCACGTTCTCTTGAAACAACGCTTTCAGAAAATTCAGGAACGTACTCTTACCCGTGTTCCGTTCTTCCGACACTAATAGAAGTATCGGTAACTTCTGTGTTGGTTTTAGGTACAACAGTTGAAGATAATCTATTCCCAATTCATATTGCTCACCAAAGATGTGTTCAATCAAGGATTGTATATGATTAAACTCGCCTTCTTTTGGAATATGGGTTATTGGCTCATAGAGATTATAAAAGTTATTCACGTTCAAACGGTAATCTGTATGACTTGGCATAGTGCAGAATCCGTCATATTTCGGAATGAGTGCCGCTTCATCCTTGCCGTGGTCTAATCGGAATACGCTCATTTTCCATTCAACCCGCATTTTGCGGAATGATCCATTCATCATTGGCTGATTGATAATACGAAACAAGGTTGTACCGATACGGACATACTCTTCCTCGATATTCTCAATTTTTCCACTTGTAGGAGTAACAAGTGCATTATCAATCTTTTCCATAACCAGATATTTTGTTGGTTTCCCCCAAGATGCGCTTCACGTCTGAGAAGCGGTATCTTACTTTGTTTCCCACCTTGATTGCTTTCAGGTAGTTGCGCTTGTTCCAAAGCCATAAGGTGGTGTCGCAAACGCCACACATTTCCTTGACTTCCTCACGTGTCAGCAGTTTATCTTCATTGGTGGCTTTGAGTGCAACAGCCACTTCATTCACTGCGCGACTAATAAGTTCATCAGAGAAGTGGCGTAAATCTTCACTCGTAATCTCCAATTTGATATTAGCTGTGCTATTGGAGATGATTTGCATTAAATCTGTCATAGCATATATGTGCTGCCATAGTCCGACACAATCACTTTGGCAGCATTATAAATGATTGCGCCACCGCTCCGACATTGGAACGATGGCGCAAAAGTATAAATGTAATTCGCTATAATTCAACAATCTACATTTCGCTATTTTCGCTGAAATCATAAACGAAAGAAGCGAAATGTAAGGTAATCAATTTGGTTCGTCTGAAAATGGTCTTATCTCAATGTCAATACTGGATTTTGAACAAGTTGGTCTATAACTGGATGGTAAATGGCTCCATCAGTAACCGCTGTAATTGTCGTAACTTTATTGCCTCCATCTTTCGATGAAGCGCCACAATGGTAAATCTGTTCATCAGCCGTTTGGTAATCAATGACAATATACCTGTCGTGGAATATTCCCCCAGACGTTTGCAGCGAAATGGTAACATTGGGATATTCACGGCAGAAATCGTTAAACTCGGCTTGGTGCAACCTATTACCGATATTGTCGGAGAATACTACAACATTCACATTAGCCGGAACATCTTTAAGGAGAACCAATGTCTTCAATCCGATGTAATTATCAACTACAAATATCGTTTTCTTGGCGGTTGCATAAATCTGTTGGTAAGCCAAATCCGATTCAACAGGTTGCCCATTGAGTATCAACCAACCTCTCCTTACTGAAGGATTGCCAAAATCAAGCATGACATTTGCCAGTTCCGACTTCGTAACGACATTACCCAAAGCACCTATTATATCGGCAACTTTGTCATCAACGGCTGATAGGGATTTGCGCAAATCAAGCAGGTCTTGTGTGTTTTGGGTTGTCTGCAAGGACAGTTGCAGATACTCCCTTTGCCCCAATAATGGTTGATTATCTACGATATAGTCTTTCATCTGTTTGAAGATGCGAATCAAAGCCTTACTTTGCTTGGTTGCCAAATCTCCTTTTAGAACAGTCATAAGCATATATATACCTTGTTCCGTGAAGGCATAAGGGTTGTATCTACGACCGCCCCAACTTGAGGTGGAATTTTTGCACCTCAAGATTTCACACTCTTCATCGGACAACTGAAACATGAAGTCTTGCTCAAACTTTTCAATGTTGTTCTTTACTTGACGATTAAAATCTTTGGTGCTATAGCCATAGATTTTGGCTAAGTCCATATCCAGCATTACACGAACACCTTTAATGCTGTATATATAACCTTTCAGATATTCAGCATTGATTTCTTGGGCGATGATATCTTTATCCATATCATTAAATTAAATAGGTTCATACTTTTAGTTATTTACTTCTGTGAGGTAAGTCTTCCACTCATTGATAAGCGACCGTTCAATACCATTGTCTTTTATTCTCCCTCTGTTTGTACTGTCATTCAACTTCTTTATAGAAATTTGAAGGTTTCGCACAGTCTTCAAATCGCAATTCGGTAGTTCATTGGCAAGTAGCTTATGGAATGTTGTCACATCGCAGCCTGTCAGAAGTTCTTCCTCTTGAAGGGCAAAATACAATCGTGCCAAATCGGTGCCTGTGTGCTGCGTTGAAACTCTCAATTTTATCTTCTCCAAAATCTGTTCTTGATTTCCGTGAAGATAATCTTTCAATGTGCGTGATGGCTGCTCACTTGTTGACGATTTTTCTTCGACAGGTTTATCATCAAAAGACAATCTATCAATGGTTGTTTCTACGACACAATCATCCTCAATAGCCTTTTTCTCCTGATGGAAATTCTGCCAATCCTCTTTTGTTCGCATTTTGTTACGAATACTACTGTTGATAACTACTTTAATCATTATAGCAGCTATCTTTTTCTCAAAAAAATTGTTCGCGGGATTATGTGTTTCTGCTTCTAATTGGGTGACCATAGTTTCATAGCACTTGCCGTAATAAAGCCATGCCAACATTGCAGGAGCTATTGAATCGTTTTGCAAATTGTGAAACTCCCCAACCAATAATCTTGCAGCATCGGCATCTGCCGAATAACTTTGCAGACGGTGTTCGTCAGCAAGGTCTCCATGACACTCGTTTTGATATTTACGCATCATTTGAGGGGTGAGTTTCCATCCTAATTTGAAAACCTTTTGCAAACCAGTTGCTGATTTGTTGTTCACTTCAGCAACGAATCTGTCATATTCTTCCGGATGGCTGTTGAGCCATTCTTTAACATCTTGTTTGAATTGTTCGAAATCTTGTTTTGCCATAGTCTTTCCCTTATTAGTCCAACAGGTGAACAAGTTCTTGTTTCATTTCCTCGTCAATCTCCCTATATCGGCGAAATGCCTTGCTGCCTTCCTTGTGCCCCGATACCGATGAAACAAGATCTGGGTCTTTCACCTTCTTATACATATTGCCAATGAATGTCTTTCGGGCAGTATGTGTGGTTGCGACTTCATACAAATACTTCTGCTCAGGATTGCGAGTAAGTGGGTTAAGCACTGTGACAATTCTGTCAAGACCAGCCAACTGGAACGCTTCTTTGATGGCTTGATTATATTTTTGCTCTGATATAAAGGGAAGCAGGGTTGCGCCTGCGTAATCTTTGTAACGTTCAAGTATGGTTTTCGCAACACTATTCAGTGGCACTCTTATTGTCCGGGGATTATGGCTGCGTGTCTTTTCTTGTATGTATTCCAACGCTCCGTTCACGATGTTTTTCTTTGTGAGCTTATAAAAGTCGCCTACACGACAACCTACAACAGATTGGAACACAAAGATGTCACGCTGAATGGCAAGTTGTGGACGAGCAGACAAATCAGCTTCAAACAATTTGTCACGTTCTTGAAGGGTAATATAAATCGGAGTTCCATAAAGACATTCTTCCAAAGGAAACTTGTCAAACGGTCGATTGGTGGTCTTGCCTTGATTATAGCACCAGATAAAAAAGGTACGTATGCGTGAGAAACTGTCTATAAGAGTATTCTTCCCTCTCGGTTGAGGAGTCCGTTTCTCGGGAATGGTCTCGTATATATCGGGATATTCTTCTGCATACATATATTCGTTCTCCATAAAATCCCACATATCGGCAAGCGTCTCTTTGGTGGTAGTATGAATATCAAGGGTAAAATGTTTCATCCCACGCCTTGTTTTTCTGACAAACAATTCATAGCGCATGAGAGCCCTTTTTACTACACGGAAGTTTTTCTTCCGTACCTCCGAAAGATTGTGTTTCTCCAAAAACTCATCGAAAAGTTCGGCAAAAGTAGGTGGATTCTCTATTGCCAGTTCTTCTTCTGTCTTGTACTTTTCAGGATGATGGAATTTGTCTATGACTTCTCCGAGCCATTCACTTCCTGCATCCTCTTTGTATTCTTTCTCAATCATTCGGGTCAATGCCTGCACTTTATGGTTCAAGTTCATCTTCTCGTTTTCCGGCACCAAAGTCACACGGTCTTTATACCCCTGCCGTTCAGCGCTCCAATGGTTTGGGCTGATAACAAGCTCGCTTGCTGCCTTGATGTCTTTCTTTCCATCACGCAAACGAAAATAGATAGTAGCCTTAGTATCTACATCGTTCTTTTTGGCAGTCTTCCGTATAAATGCAGTCACTTTCATAATCTTCAATTTAATTTCTGGATTGAACACTGCAAAGTTAGCAAATTGTTCCCGAATTGTTCCCAAATATCCCGAAATAATTTCAATCTCATTAAATTTAATTCGATTCAATGTTGTTTATAAATCGTTTATATATAGGTAAATAAACGAAAAAATGTTGTGAATAGAATTTGTTCCCGTCTATTGATGTTTAATATTTCAAATGCGGATCCGGATATGACTTTGGAAACAGCAAAGTCTGTTGTATCAAGAGAAGTTCAATTGGCACGAGAATCCAATAATAAAGACGGTGTGCGATTGAACCTGTTTGGAGGTGAACCTCTTTTGAAATTCAATTTGATAAAGGAATTGTGCGCGTGGATATGGGAAACTACCACAGATGTGAGAGTTGATATTTTCATTACTACTAATGGGACTTTGCTTGATAATGAAAAGAAAAAGTGGTTTAAAACGCATAAAGAGAAACTCAATCTTATCATGTCGGTTGATGGGAAAGATGATGTACAAGAAAGCAATAGAGGATGCCACTCTTCTGATTTACCTATAATATGGATGATAAAGACGATGCCTAATTATATATTAAGCATGACTGTCCCCAGAAGGGCTCTTGCAAATTTTGCAGATGAAATGATCTATTTCCATGAGCAAAACTATCGCATAGACGCAAAACCTGCCCAAGGAGAAGACTGGCAGAAAGGAGATGGAAAAATATACGAAGATCAGTTGAATAAACTCGCTGATTATTATTTGGCTCATCCAAAGGTAACTCCTATGTATATTTTCAAAGAAACGTCCTATGTTCATTTGCTGAACAATGAATCCAACGAAAAATACGGGAAAACTTGTGGTGTGGCAGATGAACTTGTAGCATATGATATAGAAGGGCGTTTATTCCCTTGTCATCATTTTCTGCCGAATGTAAATGGTAAAACAGATATATTGGATTATTTGAATACGGTCGATTTTTCTGATTCTTCAAAATTCGTCGATGAAGAATGTATGAAATGCGAAATATTGAAACTATGCAGAACATGTTGTGCCCGTAATTTCAATGAAAGAGGAGATGTCAGTCGCAGAGATAAAAGAACTTGTCAGATAATGCTTGCAGAAGCAAAGGTTGTCAGTTCATTCCAAATCCGAAAATATATGCAGAATAAAGACAACTTGGCTCCGCAGGAACTTTTGAAATTGAAAGCGGCAATCAAGTGCCATCAACTCTGTTGTGATTTTGAAAAGAAATTTTATGGCACAGAATAAGATAACGGAGAAGCCGATAGCCGTAAAGTGGAGGCATTATTTTTAATTCATTTATAACATGTTAAGCAATGAATTGCTTTTGGATGCTGTTGCATTGGTAAATTCCAATGAGGCAGAGATCGCTCAGCTTCAGGCTGATGTTGAGTGCGCATCTGGTTGCGGAATGTGCGGTTACGGCAGTAACTAATGTTTCGAAGGAGCCTGTCCTACAAGGACAGACTCCATTTTGTTTTCTAACATTACTATCCTTCAAAATGACCTTTAACAATTACTTTACCCATCGTTGCTTACCGGCTGAATTACACTTGTAAATATAGTGTAAGTCTATTTGACAATTCAGAACATTTTTATCTTGGACAATGGGTTTACGGGTATAGGCGAAATCCAACGTCATAATTGGGGCGAAATAGAACCTGTCACACCCAATGAATTTGTGAGAATGCTATAATCTATATAATCTACAAGCAATAATAAATTATGGGAATAAGTAATACTCATCACATTCAAGTAGTTTTAACAGAAGATAAGAACTTGAAAGAAGCATTGTCTGATATTGATGTTTCAACTATTAAACGATTGATAATTAAAGGGTATTTTAATTGTGATAGTATAAAGTATCTTCACAAGAAAATGTCAGCAACACTCGTAGAATTAGATATTAGTGATGCTAACATTATAAATGATACAAATCCAGATTGCATCTATGAATATGAAGGAGAGGAATGGATTTACATTTTCGGCTCATCAGATTTTAAGAAATTAGAGAAAATTACTTTGGGTCCATCTATAACAACTTATGAAGTAACATGTTTTAACACGGCTCTTCGAGAATATCCAGAAACATACTCCTTATTTGATGCTGATTCTTTGCGACATATTGAAATTCATAATGATAATCCGAATTTCCGAAGTGTGGACGGAGTTCTGTTTAGTAAAGATGGGACTTTAATTAAATACCCTCCCCAAAAAACGGGGAAAATATATTCTATTCCACAATTTGTGAAAACTGTTAGGGAGGAAGCATTTCGAAACTGTACCGTACTGCAACATATTGAGCTTCCTCATTCGATAACGACAATCGGTAGGGGCACTTTTATGGGGTGTTCATCACTTGTTTCCATAACTATACCAAACGGTGTTATAGAAATTCCCGAAGAAACTTTTATTTCTAGTTCTAAGCTTGCCACTATATTTTTATCAGGCAATGTTACAGATTTCCCAAATAATGCTATCGACGGCTGTTCTAATTTAGGAGCTTTGCTTTTTTCACACGGAGAAAAATACACCGAAATAATCGCGCTTTTAGATAATGGAAAGAATCTAAAAACAAGTTTTGAAAGATATAGATGTATCGACTATTGAGAAACTGATAATTAGTGGCGAAATGAGCCTTGACTGTATTCAAGTTTTACATGATGAAATGGCTTCAACATTGTTGGAGTTGAGGATGGCTTTCGCATCGGTTAAGGATGATAGCTATTTTTGGATTAAAATCCTTGATACAAAATGTTTTAAGAAATTGGAATCAATTATTATAGGAGCCTCTATCACAAAACACGTAGTATATCACAAGGATTGTACTTTGAATGAATCTCCGGTGAAATACAGTTTGTTTGATAGTAACACATTATCCTATATTGAAGTACATGAAGATAATCCAAAATATCAAAGTATTGATGGTGTACTATTCGATAAAGAGGGGACATTAGTAAAATGCCCTCCATGTTTGGGTGACCATTATACCATTCCAAATTTTGTACAAGTAATAGATTCAGAAGCATTTTATAATTGTTCAAACCTAAAACGTGTTCATATTCCGGATTCCGTACAGAAAATCGATTTAAACGATCAATCCGGATCATTTGCAAACTGTACTGCATTTATTACTGTCGATTCTAATAATCCCAAATATAAAAGTGTAGACGGAAAGATTTATGAAAAATAAACATGAAATTGTCAGTGGAATAACAAATAGTGATGCATTATTAGTACAATTATCTGCAAATCCATATTTTGACATGCTTTCTTCGTATTGCATAGGTCAACTGGGGCTATATTACCTTGCAGAATATGCAAACAAATATGGATATAATGTAAAAGTCAAGTACTATAATTCATTCGATGCTGTGTCTGAATTATTGCCGGAACTACTAAACAAAACTTCATGTCGTATTTTAGGATTTTATGTGGATAGCGAAAATATATGGGCATTAAGAGCCTTGACGCCGTTATTGCATAAAAGTTGCCCACAGCTTCATATTGTCCTTGGCGGCCCCCAAGTTACAGGAGACCCGTATGGAACAATGCAATTAGTTCCTAATGTTACTTGTGGGATTATTGGAGAGGGTGAAATTCCATTCTTAAAGCTGATACAATCAGATGCATTTAGCGAAAATGTTTTGGTGAATATAAATGGATTGATTTATTATAATTCTTCCCAGAAATTAATTGTAACAAAGCCGCAGAAGCAAAATCCTAATATTGATGAATTCGGTTATCCTAAAAGGGAAAAATATTGTTTAGACCCCGATAAAGTTACTTTTTCTCAATTAATAACCGGTCGTGGGTGTATGGGGCGATGTGCTTTTTGTTTTGAAGGAGGTCGTGAGCATACAAGTTTACGTGTACGGAGTATAGAGTCTTGTTTAGAAGAGATTGATTATCTTATTAACACTTATAATGTTAAATACATTAATATCGTAGATGATACATTCATTTTAAATAGGAAACGTACAGAAGAATTCTGCAACAGAATGATAGATAAATACCAAGGCAAAATTAAATGGTATTGCGAAGCACGTGCAGATATCTTATCTAAAAACATAGATATTCTGCCTTTATTAAGACAGGCAGGATTGGTTAAAATTCAATTAGGTGGTGAATCGGGATGCCAAGAGATATTGGATGCTTATAAAAAAGGAGTGACAATAGAACAATTGGAATTTGTCACACAAAAAATAGTGGAAGCGGGCATTCCATATGTCTATGCAAACTTTATAATTGGCGGAGCTTTTGAAACAGAATCAACGTTTGAGGGGACATTAAATTTCGCCAAGAAATTGATGCGTATTGCTCCAGGACATGTGGAAGTAAGCTCATCGGTATTTACTCCAACTCCAGGCTCTCCAATGTATGATAATCCTGAAGAGTATGGTTTGAAAATTATAGATAAGAGAAGCATACGAGGAGCGAGCTGTTCTTTTGTTTTTGCTGAAACCGAACAGTTGAATCAGTATAAGATTTGGCAATTACGTAATAAGTTCAATAATGAGATAGATAAGGAATATGCTTCATTGTTGAATGATATATCTTATGAACAATTAAAAAGTATATTCTATCTATCAACGAATTTCTCTATAGATACCCCGTGGTCAAGTTTACTTAAAAGCAAGGCACATTACAGAAATTATTTTGAACCTTTAGTAAGAGGTGGATTCTATTCTTTTAGCGAAATATCTAACGATGATATATTTTCCGCTATCCCTTTAAGGACTACACATCTGAGTTCTGATGGAGTCGCATTTTATAGAATTAAACGGTCTGGCGAATATGTAAAAAACAGTAATTTGGAGAATGCTTTGATTACTCTATCTGCCGGGAAACTGCCATTTCAAGAAATTCTTAATATTATTAGGGCAAGCACCGTTATCTCTGATGAATGTAAGAATGTAGAGGATGAATGCATGGCTATTTATCAAAACTTCGATGAAAATTTGTCTGTTCTTTGGAAAAAAGTTTAGGTTAAGAGAATAAATAGATAATGCCGCTATATCATATGAGATTGGACTTTCTAGATAGTTTGTTGCAAATAAATAGTGTTTCGGGATTTGAAAATCAGGCAGGGAAACTATTTATTGACTATATCGCTCCGTATGTTGATTCAACATATATCGATATTATGGGGAATTGCCATGCCAACATAGTAAATAATTGTAACGACAAAAAAAGCCTAAAATTTTTATTAGAAGCTCATATAGATGAAATAGGATTCCAAGTCATATATATTGATGATAATGGATACGTTTATGTTCGTCAAAATGGAAGTGTTGATGTACAGTGCATTCCAGGTTCACAAGTAATTATCCAAACATCATTGGGAGAGAAAATTCATGGTATAATAGGAAAAAATCCTATACATTTAATAACTCCTGATGAACGTAATAAAAATATTGATTTACATACATTGTGGATTGATACAGGATTAAATCCTGCGGAAGTGAAAAGTAAGATTTCAATAGGGGATGTTGTTGCTTGGAACCCTAATATGATATATCTATCTGATAAAAGAATTTCATCTAAAGGTCTTGATAATAAAGTTGGTGTTTATATTATAAGTCAAGTAATACGGAGGCTATCTAAATACAAAGAGATACCTTATCAAGTGTGCGGAGTTGCCTCTGTACAAGAAGAAGTGGGACATAGAGGTGCTATAATCTGCGGATATAATACAAATCCCGATATTGCGATTAGTATTGATGTGGATTTTGCGACAGATGTTCCAAACTGTCCAAAATCGAAGTATGGAGACATCTCTCTAGGAAAAGGTGTCGTAATTCATAGAAGCATTGACAATACTATTCCAATAACATTTCTAATTGAGAATATAGCCAAAGAGGAGAACATTAAGTATCAAATTTCTGCAAGACCAATTTCTGTGGGAGGTACGAATGCATGTGTTTTGCAGCAGACACAAAATGGTATTAACACGATAAGTTTAGGCATTCCTTGCAGATATATGCATACCCCAGTGGAGCTTTGTGATTTGGATGATATAAATGCTGCTGTTGACTTATTATGCAGTATAATTGTATCGCCGCATTTAATGAAATAAATCATAACTCAAGTGTTGCGAGACTTTTTCCTTTCGATACGTTAAATATCATTTTTTTATTCTACATTTGCCTACACTCAAAAGAGGTCATTTACGGCAGTATACAAATAATTTCCGCTTTTGTTTCTTTTCTGTTACTCGCTATTACAAATTAGATAACAACTTATTCATTTCCATCCGTTTATTTGATTAAAATACTTTAAATATCCAACAACTCAGTACATGACGAATAGTAATATGAATAATCAAACCATAGATTTGGGACTAAGTGTATTGTGGGGTAACAAAAATATAGGGAATTATGTAGAAGGAGAACACTATAGTTGGGGAATACGATATGAATGGTTCTGCGAAAGTTCGTATTATTCCATTTTTGAAAACCCTCCAAGCAATATCTGTGCTAATCCGGAGTTTGATATAGCACGATATGAATATGGGAAGCCGTGGAGACTTCCTACCGTTTCTGAATTTGAAGAACTAATTCAATGCTGCAAATGGATTTGGGTAGATATGAATGATAGCAGTATGCATATAGCTGGTTACAAAGTATATGGTCCAAATGGGAATCACATTTTTTTGCCGGCAGCAGGACAGGGAGAAGGAGCTGTACGAGAAGAATCATTTGTTGATCACTATGATATTTATGGCCTTTATTGGACTGGAATGCTTTGTGACGATAAGGATAAGGCTTATGCGTTGTTTTTTCGCAAAGGTGGCATCGCTATAAATAAAGAGTGGAGAAGTAAGGGGAATAGTATTCGTCCTGTTTGTACAAGATGAGTCAGTTTTTTGGGTATAACCACCCGGAAGGTGCCAAAGCTACGCAGGCTGTTGTAGCAGCTACATTCATTTGGTCATGAGATCGGTAAATTTGAAATTACGATATATATATCCAGAACATTTGAGTATAACACGGAACATTCCATATCAGTTCATACCAAACCGCGTTGCACAGACACAGGGCCGGATACATATAGTTATCGGCAAATACTCCGGCAACAGCTGTTATTGCCATCCTTGTAAGATATATGCATTCGCCTAATGGATACGAACTTAATAGTATTAAAGCTCTGTTTTATTAAAAAATGATATTCCAACAAAAAATCGTTACAATAATGAGGAATATGGAGGCTGATATCGCAAAAATATGTTCGAAAACATTTGAAAAAATATGTACTCTTTTTGCCGAAAAACAATATGATGAAGTAGTATGCATAAGTGACAACCTCATAGCTATGTTAGAAAAAAATGGTCTTGACGAAACGATCGAATATTCTGAAGCAATGGAATGGTTCGGCCGTGCTGAATTTCATCGAGGTAATTATGCAATGGCCGAAGCCGGATTTTCTTTTGCATACAATGTAAGGGCAAAAATCCTAGGAAACGATCTTGAAAAATCGAACCAACTTCTATTAAAACTAAAAACAGTACGTCTAATACGAAAAAAACTGGAACAATCTCACAACGTTACATCCGGAACTGAAAAAGAACTATTATAGTATCGGAAGCGAAAAAGTGATCCTCAATGAGATTTATTGATAATGAAATTCGAACTGCGCTTTTTGCGCATTTATTGGTTATGATCTTAATCGCATGCATTATTCGGATACGAACAAAAGTAAAAATACTAAAAATCAACAAACTATAGTTCCTTATTGGTTATGCAAACCAAAGAGTTCGGTTGAGAAATTGCACTCATCGGACTACTTGGAGAAAATGCCGTATATAGTGTTCATTTCACTTCTTCAATAAACCAAGTGGGGAAGATGCGGGGAAGATCCAAAAATTAATAATCGCTTAATTTGTCATTATCAACAAATTAAGCGATTATTCCTGTACCCGGAGCCGGGATCGAACCGGCACAACATTGCTGTCATTGGTGTTTGAGACCAACGCGTCTACCAATTCCGCCATCCGGGCTGCTAAATCGGTGATTTGCTCTGCAAAAGTAATGATTTATCGAGGAACTCCAAATTTTTTTCGCATTTTTCTGCGTCCTTACTGTCTGCCGAAGTGGACGAGGAGCCTGGTGGCCTTGGCCGGTCCGATGAGGGCCGAGAGTTCTTCGGCGGGGGCCGTGCGGATTTTCTCCACCGTACGGAAATGGCGCAACAGGAGCTCTATGGTCTTCGGGCCGACTCCTTCGATATTTTCCAGTTCACTGTGAATGAAAGCTTTGCTTCGCTTCTGCCGGTGGAAGGTGATGCCGAAGCGATGGGCTTCGTCGCGGATGTGACACACCACTTTGAGCGGTTCACCCGTACGGCTCAAGTAGTAGGGCATCGGGTCCCCGGGGAAGAAAATCTCTTCGATCCGCTTGGCCAGGCCTACGATGGGGACTTGTTTTTCGATTCCCAGTTCGCACAGCACGGCATAGGCGCTGGAGAGCTGTCCTTTGCCGCCGTCCACGATAATCAGGTCGGGCAGTTCGGCTCCTTCGGCGATCAGGCGGCTGTAACGGCGGAAGACGATCTCGCGCATCGAGGCGAAGTCGTCTGCACCGATGACGGTTTTGATGTTGAAATGGCGGTACTCCTTGCGTGAAGGCTTGCCGTCCCGAAATACCACGCACGAAGCTACCGGGTTGGTCCCCTGCAGGTTGGAGTTGTCGAAGCATTCGATGTGGCGGGGCGGACGGTCCAAGTGCAGCTCTTTTTGCATGGCGGCCATCAGGCGTTCGGTATGCCGTTCGGGATTCTTGATCTCGAGGTTCTTGAGCTGCTCGGCGCGGTAGATACGGGCGCTCTTGAGCGAGAACTCCAGCAGATCGAGTTTTTCGCCCCGCTTGGGAACGGTGAAGGTCACTCCGTCGAAAAGTTGCGCGGCCGAGGGGAGGTAGGGAACGATGACCTCTTTGGCCAGCGTCCCGGCGATCGTTTCGGCGATGTGCTGGATGGCCAGGGTCAGCATTTGAGCCGGGTCGGTGTCGATGCCCGTGGTGAGCCGTATCGTATAGACGCCCACGACCGAACCGTGGCGGATGCGCAGGAAATTGCAGTAGGCCACGTCGTCGTCCACCAGCAGGGAGAAGACGTCCACGTCCACGATGCGTGCACTGACGATCACCGATTTGCTCGAATAGTTGTCCAGGGCGTCGAGGCGTGTCTTGTAGCGTTGTGCGACTTCGAATTTCAGGTTTCGGGCGGCTGCCTCCATCTCTTTTTCAAGATAGGTACGCACGGGGCGCAGGTCGCCTTTGAGAATCGAAACCGTCATATCGACCAGTGCGTCGTATTCTTCTTCGCTTTGCGCTCCCACGCAAGGTCCCTTGCAGTTGCCCAGGTGGTATTGCAGGCAGACCGAATAGCGTCCTTTGGCGATAGCCGCCGGCGAAAGGTTGAGCGAGCAGGTGCGCAGGGGAATCACCTCGCGGATAAACTCCAGGATACTGCGCTGCATCATCACCGAGCCGTAGGGACCGAAATATTGGGAGCCGTCGCGGTTGAGGATGCGGGTGGACTGTACGCGCGGGAACGGTTCGCGGCGCACGACGATCCAGGGATAGGTCTTGTCGTCCTTGAGCAGGATGTTGTAGCGCGGCTGGAGGGTTTTGATCAGCGAGTTTTCGAGCAGCAGGGCGTCCGTTTCGGTATCGACGACGATGTGCCGGATCGCGGCGATCTGTTTCACGAGTACCTGTACCTTGGCGCTGTGCTCCTTGTTCTGCATGAAATACGAGCTGACCCGCTTGCGCAGGCTTTTGGCTTTGCCGACGTAGATGATCGTCCCGTTCTTGTCCAGAAACTGATATACGCCCGGTGACAGAGGCAGCAGGGCCACCTGTTCTTTCAACCCGTATTTTTTTACGTTGTCCATCTGTCGCAAAAGTAGCAAAATTTTAACAAAGACCTCTGCCGTGCGCTGAATCGGAGAATGAGCCGGAGTTTTTCGGCAGAAGTCGTCGATTGAACAGATTGTTCGTGGTTGAAAAGTATTTATATTTTGATTATTTGTCGAAAACATTATACCTTTGGGCCGTTTTATTGAGCAAAATCTGCCTATGAAAAATTTTTTATTCCTGTTATGTATTCTTTCGCTCTGCTTCGGGTGCGACAAGGCGTATGATCTGAACAAGATCGAATCCGGCGATGTAACCATCGGCAACGACCAGAGCGAATGGATTATGCCGTTGGCGCAGATCACGGTCGGAATGGACGAGTTGCAGGACGGCAGTGCGGATATCCGCGCTATTTTCGACGAGGTCGATATCTGGTTGCCGACGACGCTCCCGGGCAATGCGGAGTGGGTCGATATCGTCCGTCTTTCGAGCGATGGAACTTATCTGGACGGAATGCTGGAGGCTCTTATCGACGAGATGCTCGTTCCCGGATCGAAAAAAATGGACGAAGTGGTCGATCTGATTTGGTCCAACGAAGGTTACCGCGAGCGTTTTACGGCGTTGATTCCGGCCGATAGCGAGGAGCTTTTCAAGGCGGAATTCAAGAAGTTTTTCGGCGAGGACAACGAGGCTGGCGAAGCGTTGCGCGATACGATGGGCGAGCTGGCGCGGGAATTTCTTTCCCAGATTAAAATCAATACGATTACTTATAATGCGACGTTGGATGTCGACGATGATTTGATCGATATGCTTGCCGACAACCTCGATCCCGAGGGTACCGTCGATCCGGTCAATACGCTCGATCTGTACGGCGAGGTGCGGAGCAGTCTGCCGGTGAGCTTCGAAGTAGCTGCGGATTTTTCCGAAACGAACGTGGCTATCGCGCCTTTCCTGGTCGAACCCGACGAAGAGAATGACATCGCTCCCGTGCGGCTTTACAAGGATGATATCCGGAGTTTGTTCTCTTTCTTCGAACTGAATGTCGATTTTATGCCGCAGAAATATTATCCGCGCATCGGATTCAGCGACAGCCAGTCGATTCGTATGATGCTGCATTTGAAGAAACGCGGCGGTCTTAATCTGAACCTTTAATCCGGATTCCTCATATGAAAAAGATCATATATACTTTGATTGCGGCATTTGTCGCATGTACGGCCGTGGCACAGACGCCGAGTGCCTACTTTATGGAGGGTTCGACTTTCCGCAGCCAGCTTAACCCGGCTTTCGCTCCGCTGCGCGGCTATGTGAATATTCCCGTATTGGGCGGTGTGCAGGTCAACGTTTCCGGTAACCTCTCCGTCAGCGATATTTTTTATCCGGTGAACGGAAGTTTGGTAACGCTGTTCGACAAGAATGTTTCTGCGGCCGAGGCGTTGGGAAATCTGCGCTCGAAAAATATGCTCGGAACCGATGCCCGGATCAATATCGTCGGTTTCGGTGCATTCCGCAAGGATCATAAGACATTCTGGTCGTTCGACCTGAATGTGCGTATGGAAGCGGAGGCCAATATGCCCTATTCGTTGTTCGACTTTCTCAAGAACGGACGGAACGAGGCCGTTATCAACGACATCAAAGCCTCGACGCAGGCTTATCTCGAGGCCGCTTTCAGTTACTCTTTTCCGCTGACGGATCAGATTTACCTCGGTGCACGGGGTAAGTTTCTCGTCGGCGCGGCCCGTGCGCGGACGTCGATCGACCGGCTCGATATAAAATTGCAGGAGAATAGTTGGAATATCGATGCGGACGGTTCGTTCGAAATGTCGGGCCTTGAGATGAGCTCCATGCAGCGTCCCGACGGGTCGGAATATTATTCGTTCGACGATTTCGACGTTTCTTCCTACAAAGGACCTGCGGGCTACGGTTTTGCCGTCGATCTGGGTGTGACGTACGACGTGATTCCCGATTTGCAGCTCTCTTTCGCCGTGAACGACCTGGGTTTCATTTCGTGGGGAAAGAAATACCTGGAGCGTGGGCAGATGACCAAATCCCAATCTTTTACCGGCGTGGAGATCATCGACGGTGAGGTTCACGATCCGGAGTTCGATTTCGGCGAGCTGGAGTTCGACCGGGTGCAGGCCTCCAAGGGCAAGACCGAGATGCTGCGCACCTCGATCAATCTGGGGGCCGAGTACGAGGTTTGGCGTCACAAGATCGGCCTGGGTCTGCTTTACAACGTACGTGTCTGGGATGTGAAGACGTTCCACAACCTGACCGCCTCGGTGAACTTCCACCCGATTCCCTGGTTTACGCTGACTACCAGTTATTCGTTTCTCAACGGCCAGGGGCACGCCCTCGGTGTGGCGATCAATGCCTGCCCCAGTTGGATCAACTTCTTCCTGGCGACCGATATGTTGATTTGCAGCCATACGCCGCAGTTCCTGCCCGTCACTTCGACTTCGATGAACGTGACGCTCGGCATCGGCGTTCCGATCGGGCGGCGCAGCCACCGCATTCCGGGAGAGTATCTCTACCGATAATAATATTGTATGATATTAGTTAAGAAGCCTGCATCGGTAGATGCAGGCTTCTTTGATGCGGTGTTTTCTCTTTTTACGATTCTTTGCCGTAACCGGTGTTTGCCGGTTTTCGATGGCGGAATCCCGAAGGGGTACGTCTTCGGGCCGGAGAACACGTGGGAACGGTAGGATTTGATTATGGGACCAAAGTCGGCACTCGTTTTACCGTCCGCAGCAAAGGTGATCGACCGGAACGTCGAACGGATCGGCGGGCAGCTCCTCCACGACTTGATGCGGATAGCACACGCCTGCCTTGAAAGCCCGGAAACCCGGCTGCGACAGGTATTTGTCGTAGAATCCCTTGCCGCGTCCCAGGCGCATGCCTGCGGCGGTGAACGCCACGCCCGGCACGATGATGAAATCGATCTCTTCGGGGCGGCACAGCGCTGTGGCCTCCGGTTCCGAAATGCCGAACGAGCCGGAATCGTTCATCGAGGCGGGATCGTAATCGTAGAATCGCATTATGTCGCCTTCCACGCGGGGCAGCACGATCCGTTTGGAGCGGCTCCAGCGTTCGAGTGCCGGGGCGGTGAGGGGTTCGTCTTTGAGCGAAGCGAAAAGGGCCACCACTTTGGCGCGTGCGAAGGCCGGAAGCCTCTCCGCTTCGTTGAAAATACGTGCGGAAAGCTCTTCGCGCTGTTCCGAAGAAAGGGCCGTATTGAGCCCTTTCATCTGTTTCCGGATTTCCGTTTTGGTCATAAAATGCCTGATTTTAAGCGTAAATTTCGAATTGTTTTGTGTTGTTATTATGCAAACAATGACTATCTTTGCCGAAGCGCAAACAAATTTTTAACAAAAATAAACAAATTTCAAACATTATGGGCTGTTTTCTAACTAATTCTTCTCTTGGCAAGAAGTTGGTAATGAGCATTACCGGTTGTTTCCTCGTGCTCTTTATCCTCTTCCACATGTCGATGAACATCGTGGCGATCTTCTCGCCCGAGGCGTACAACACGGTCTGCGCATTCCTGGGTGCCAACTGGTATGCGTTGGTCGGAACGCTGGTGCTGGTCGCCGGTATCCTGATCCACTTCATTTATGCGCTGGTGCTGACCGTGAACAACTATAAGGCACGCGGTTCGCAGCGTTATGCCGTTACCGTGAAGGAAAAGGGTGTGCAGTGGGCGTCGAAGAACATGCTTGCACTTGGATGGATCATCCTCGGCGGTCTGTTGCTCCATCTGTTCAACTTCTGGTCGAAGATGCAGCTGGTCGAGGTGCTGGGACACCATGAAAATTCGCTCGGCTTCTCGCCGCAGGACGGCGCTGCGCTGATTCAGTACACCTTCTCGCAGTGGTACTACGTGGTGATCTACCTGGTTTGGTTCTTCGCCCTCTGGTTCCACCTTACGCACGGCGTGTGGTCGATGTTCCAGTCGGTGGGCTGGGGCAACGACATCTGGTATCCGCGCCTGAAATGTATCGCCAACATCGTGGCGACCGTCGTGTTCCTCGGTTTCGCCGTGGTCGTGCTGGTCTATTTCTTCCGGAGTCTTTGCTGCGGTTGTGTCTGCTAACATCTTACGTTGAATTATAAAAATATAGAGATATGGCTTTCAAATTAGATTCAAAAATACCCGCCGGGGAACTCGCGCAAAAGTGGAGCAACCACAAGGCGGCGATCAAGGTAGTAAGCCCTGCCAACAAACGCAAACTGGATATTATCGTCGTAGGTACGGGCCTGGGCGGTGCTTCCGCAGCCGCTTCGCTCGGCGAACTGGGATACAACGTGAAGGTTTTCTGCATCCAGGACTCTCCGCGCCGTGCGCATTCGATCGCGGCGCAGGGCGGTATCAATGCGGCCAAGAACTACCGCAACGACAACGATTCGATTTACCGGTTGTTCTACGATACGATCAAAGGCGGTGACTACCGCGCCCGTGAAGCCAATGTTTACCGCATGGCCGAAGTTTCGAACTGCATCATCGACCAGTGCGTCGGCCAGGGCGTTCCGTTCGCACGCGAGTACGGCGGTATGCTGGACAACCGTTCGTTCGGCGGTGCGCAGGTTTCGCGTACGTTCTATGCTCGCGGCCAAACCGGTCAGCAGTTGCTGCTGGGCGCTTATGCCGCACTCAACAAGGAGATCGCTGCCGGTTCGGTGAAGAGCTATCCCCGTCACGAGATGCTCGACATCGTGATCGAGGACGGCGAGGCGAGAGGTATCATCGCCCGAAATCTGGTGACCGGTGAATTGGAGCGTTTCGGCGCACACGCCGTAGTGATCGCTTCGGGCGGTTACGGCAACGTGTTCTTCCTTTCGACCAACGCGATGGCTTCGAACGGTTCGGCCGCTTTCCAGTGCTACCGCAAGGGTGCCGGCTTCGCGAATCCCTGTTTCACGCAGATCCACCCGACCTGTATTCCGGTGCACGGGGATCAGCAGTCGAAGCTGACCCTAATGTCGGAGTCGCTGCGTAACGACGGCCGTATCTGGGTTCCCAAAAAGATCGAGGATGTGAAAGCCCTCCGTTCGGGTGCCAAGAAACCTTCGGATATTGCCGAAGAGGACCGTGACTACTACCTGGAGCGCCGTTATCCGGCCTTCGGTAACCTCGTGCCGCGCGACGTGGCGTCGCGTGCCGCCAAAGAGCGTTGTGACGCGGGCTTCGGCGTGAACGAAACGGGGTTGGCCGTGTTCCTCGATTTCAAGACCGCGATCGAGCGTCTGGGCAAGGATGTCATCAAACAACGTTACGGTAACCTGTTCGACATGTACGAGGAGATCACCGACGTAAATCCCTACGAACAGCCGATGCAGATCTTCCCTGCCGTACACTATACGATGGGCGGTATCTGGGTCGATTACAACCTGATGACTACGATCCCGGGTCTCTACGCCATCGGTGAGGCCAACTTCTCGGATCACGGTGCCAACCGCCTGGGTGCTTCGGCGCTGATGCAGGGTCTGGCGGACGGTTATTTCGTGCTGCCTTATACGATCGGCGACTACCTGTCGCACAAGATCCAGGCTCCGAAGGTGAAGACCGATACCAAGGCCTTCGACGAGGCAGAGAAGGGTGTGAAGGATAAGATTTCGAAGTTGCTTTCCATCAACGGCAAGCAGTCGGTGGACGATATTCACAAGAAGCTGGGACACATCATGTGGGAGAACGTCGGCATGGCGCGTTCGAAGGAGTCGCTCGAGAAGGCGATCGTCGAGATCCAGGCGCTGCGCAAGGAGTTCTGGAAGGATGTGAAGGTCGTAGGCAAGGCGAACGAGTTCAACGTCGAGTTGGAGAAGGCGCTGCGTCTGGCCGATTTCCTGGAGCTGGGCGAGCTGATGGCACGCGACGCGCTGAACCGCGAGGAGTCGTGCGGCGGACATTTCCGCGTCGAGCATCAGACCGAAGAGGGCGAGGCCAAACGCGACGACGAGCACTTCGTATATGCCGCCGTGTGGGAGTACAAGGGCGAGAACGAAGCGCCGGAGCTCACGAAGGAGCCGCTGAACTTCGAGTTCGTACACCCCGCACAGCGTAACTACAAGGACTAATTCTTCTGTCGTCTAACTTTAATACACAATTTGAAACTATGAATTTCACGTTAAAGATATGGCGCCAGAAAGACGCCAAGGCAAAAGGGGCATTCGAAACCTACAAAGTCGAGAATATCTCCGCCGACACCTCGTTTCTCGAGATGCTGGATATTCTGAACAACAACCTGATCCACGAGGGCAAGGAGCCCGTGGCGTTCGACCACGACTGCCGCGAGGGTATCTGCGGTATGTGCTCGCTGCACATCGATGGCCGTGCGCACGGCCCGGGCGACGGCGCCACGACCTGCCAGATTTACATGCGTCGTTTCAAGGACGGGGCGACGATCGTCATCGAGCCCTGGCGTTCGGCGGCTTTCCCCGTAATCAAGGACCTTGTGGTGGATCGCAGTGCCTATGATAAGATTCTTCAGGCCGGCGGCTTCATCTCGGTCCGTACGAATGCCGTGCAGGATGCCAACAACATTCCCATTCCGAAGGCCGATGCCGACGTTGCGATGGATGCCGCTGCCTGCATCGGTTGCGGTGCCTGCGCTGCGACCTGCAAGAACGGCTCGGCGATGCTTTTCGTCGCCGCCCGCGTGTCGTCGCTCGCGAAACTGCCGCAGGGACGTGTCGAGGGTGCCCGCCGCGCCAAGGCGATGGTGGCCAAGATGGACGAACTGGGCTTCGGTAACTGTACCAATACGGGAGCTTGCCAGGCCGAGTGTCCGAAGATGATTTCGATTTCGCACATCGCCCGTCTGAACCGGGAGTTCCTCTCGGCGAAGTTCGAGGACTAATCGTTTGAAGAATAGATGCAAACAAGCCCGGAGCGAAACTCCGGGCTTGTTTGCGTATGGTGGGATCCGAACTCGCCGAAATTGCGGGGTTGCGGCTGATTTACGCTGTTCGCCTTTCCGGTCGTTGCAGCAAGGAGGCCCGCCGGGAGATTGCCGGCTGGCGGTTCGGCCGGATTCGAGGTCGGGGTTGAAAATATGGGGCATAACGACCTTTATGCCCCATTCCGAACCGGTCGTTGTCGTTGCCGGAGCCGAGAATCTGTTTTTCTTCCTACTTTTTTATGTAGCTCTTCAACGCTTCGACGTACTCCTCGAAAGCATCCACGCCTGTCGGGGTAATGCGGCAGAGCGTGCGGGGCATTTTTCCCCGAAAGGTCTTTTCGACCGTGATGTAGCCGGCTTTTTGCAGTTTGTCGATCTGTACGCTCAGGTTGCCCGCCGAAGCTCCCGTCTGTTCCCGGATGAAAACGAAGTCGGCCTCTTCGACCCCGAGGAGGATCGACATTACCGCCAGGCGCAGTTCCGAGTGCAGCAGGGGATTCAGTTCCTTGAACATCTTTTGTGCGATTGGTAGTTGATGATATGTCCCGGGACGACCATCATGATGAAAAATACGCCGGCAAAGATAAGGATTTCATTGTTCAGGAGTCCGGCGGTTATCTCAATTCCGTCAGAAGTTGCGATTTTTTTCAGGAAATAGTCGTATAAAGGGAAGAGGACTGAAAGAGCCATACAGGTAAGTCCTGCGACGATGTATATTTTCGAACGAACGATCATTCCGGTTGTTGTCGTTGCCATAGCCATCACCAGTGTAATGAGTCCGAAAAGACTGTGTCGGTAGGAGAGTCCGTGAAATAGCGAAAAGAGGAAGATCGGAATCAATGATAATGAGGATACTAACCAGACCTTGCCGACGATGCGGTCGATCTCCGTGCGGGGCTCCGTCGGCTTCTTGTCCGGGAACAACCGCATCAGCAGACAGCCGATGATGGGAATGAGAAACCAGGTGAAGCTCCAGGCGGGATGGCATCCGGCGATGTTGAACCAGTAATTGAGCAGGGCGATCCCGACGGTCGTATAGCCCCAGACGAGGAACGGGCGTCCCGCATGGTTTTCCAGCCGGTTGCGGGTGTTTCGAATCATGCGCGAGATGAGTTCCATACTCTCTCGTGCGTCTAATTTTCTCTCTTCCATACGCAGTGAGTTTTGATGATTATATATTTTAGAATGCCGCTTTTTTCTTGCAGATTCGGATATCCGTTCGTTGGCAGCCGTTTTTGACTGTGTTTACAAGGCATCCCTCGCCCCGAATGATTTCGGGCTGTTGTCCGACCGTCGGCGGATTACTCCGCATCGTCATCGTCCGAGAGTTTTGTCAGGTGGAATATCAGATCCAGAATAAGGCCGAGCCCCCAGCCTACCATGACCCACAGCACCCACCAATAGTGGGGCGTCGTGAGGGCATTGACTCCGGCCAGAAATGCACAAATGACTGCGTATGTTATCCATTCCCGGATGAGCCGGCGCTTTCTGCGTGCGGCTTTCGCATCGATTTTTCGAGTTGTTTCCATAGCTTTCGGTTTTTGTTGGCATTACAAATATAAACAACTTTATTTTATAAACCAAATAAAATGCCTGAAAAATTGAAATTTTACGATGATCCGGGTCAGGGGACGTTGAGGATGAAATGTATGGGGCAGGCCGAAAGGCTTTACCGGGACCTGTTAAATTATGGTATTATATACGATCATTTTTTCTGAATTCGGCGATAGCCGCAATTCTGCGGACCGTTATTCGATGCCGGATTCACCCTGAACTTTTCCTCGGGAGGGCGCGAGAAACGTCCGAGCATTGTCGGTCGGATTCGGATCGGAGGGCAGTATATTGATTGAGATATACTTTCGCGGCCCTTTATTCGACGATCGCAGCGTCGAATCCGAAGGGACGTTTATTCGCGGGCTTGTGGCCGCGCTTATAATTCGCCCGGTGCCTGCATCCTTTGCTCTGAGGGGATTTGGGGTGCTGTGCTTTCGAAGAGGTACATTAAAGTATATAATCGCGCCGCATGCTTTATCCGAGCAGGATCAGGCTGAGGGCCATGATCGCCATGCCGCTCATCACACCGTAGATCGAGATGTGGGCTTCGCCGTATTCGCGGGCGGCCGGCAGCAGTTCGTCGATCGAGATGAAAACCATGATTCCAGCGACGCCTGCCAGGATGCAGCCCATCATGACGGGCGACATGAACGGCATCAGGATAAAATAGGCGAGCAGGGCGCCGACCGGCTCTGCCAAACCCGACAGGAGCGAATACCGGAAGGCTTTCATCCGGTCGCCGGTGGCGTAAAAGACGGGGATCGAAACCGCGATACCTTCGGGTATGTTGTGTATGGCGATGGCGACGGCGATGGCGATACCCAGCGTGGGATTTTCGACGGCGGTGGCGAAGGTGGCGATGCCTTCCGGGAAGTTGTGGATGCCGATAGCCAGGGCGGTCATCAGTCCCATGCGCATCAGCTTGGCATTTTTCGGTTTCTTTTCCAGCTCCTCGATCATGTGGGCCTCGTGCGGGTTTTCGACCGAAGGCACCAACCGGTCGATGACGCCGATCAGCAATACGCCGCCGAAAAAGGCCAGGGTCGTAATACCCATCCCGGTTTGGGGTCCGTAGATGGCTTCGATAGCCTCCCGTGCCTGTTGGAACAGTTCGACGAACGAAACGTAGATCATCACGCCGCCCGACAGTCCCAACGAGAACGAAAGCAGTCGCTTGTTGGTACGGTGGGCGAAAAGGGCTATCGTGCTGCCGATACCGGTTGCCAGGCCGGCGCCGAGGGTGAGCATCAGGGGTACAAAAAGAGTGTGAGCCATCTCGAATACTGTTTTTCAGTTGGTCTTTGCAAAGATAGTGCAAGCCGAAAGCTGTGTCAAATTTATTTGGTTACAGCTGAGGCGCCGCTTATCTTCTGTAAAGATAGTGCAAGCCGGAAGCCGAGTCAAATTTATTTGGATGCAACCGAGGCACCGCCTGTTTTCTGTAAAGATCGTGCACGCGGAAGCCGTTCGGGTTTGTCGGAAGCGGCCGGGGGCTGCCTATTTGCCGTAAAGTTAGTGAATTTTATCCTTTCTTTGCCGGAGAACATCGAATAAGGAGTGTGCGTTGTGTGAAAATCCCGTCGTATGGCGATCGATTCCGTACTTTCGTCAAGAGAAGATCGCTATTCCCGGCGAGTCGCGTGTTTTCCCGATTCGGTTTTTTTCTGTGGCGCTTGAAAATATCGAGCGCAGTGCACGATGAAATTATTCTTGAAGAAATTTTATTTAATTTGTTGATAAGTAATGTTATATGTATTTTTAGGGTAGAAGTGGACGATATTTTTCGGAAAAGATGGTGCGAATGGTGTAATAATTGTTACCTTTACCCAATAAACAAGGCAGGTTCATTCTGATCTTTATCTTCTTTGCATTTTCCCGGACCTATATCCCGTCCGGATTTTTCCATCGTTGAAATCGACCTTTGTAAACTTTCTTTGTTTAGGCAATTTCGCTTGAGTATGTCTGTCGCAGGCAGAAGAGAGCCGTTGCCGGGTTTTAACGATGTCCCGAAATTGAGATTATTTTTTTACTTGCATACGCCCGTTCTGACCGCCCTTTTTCAGCGTGGTTCGGGCAGATTGCGCTGTCGGGGAACAAGGTGTGCGTGACTGCGGTTTCGACCGGGAACAGGAAACTTCCTCGCTTCCGTTTTTCCGCTTCCGCACCGGATGCCTCCGCGACAGATGAAAACTCCGTCGTACGACGGAATTATACGATGATTATGACATTTAACGAATTGAAAATTACCGACCCTATCTTGAAGGCGATCGGTGAAAAAGGATACCTGGCTCCTACGCCCATTCAACAAAAGGGTATTCCCGTGGCGCTCGATGGGCGCGATATGTTGGGCATTGCCCAGACCGGGACGGGTAAGACGGCGGCGTTCGCCATTCCGATCCTGCAGCATTTGAGCAGTGGGATGCAGGCAGAGCCGACCGACGTGCCGCGCCGCAACCGGCGGGGGCGGAATCACGATCGGGAATCCGGAGTGCGGCCGATCCGGGCCCTGATCCTGACCCCTACCCGGGAGTTGGCCGTGCAGATCGGCGACAGTTTTTCGGATTACGGAAAATATGTCGGTCTGAAGCATCTGACGATTTTCGGCGGTGTGAAACAAGGTCCGCAGGTCGAGGCGCTTCGTGGCGGCGTGGATATTCTGATAGCTACGCCGGGGCGTCTGTACGATCTGATCGGACAGGGGTTCGTCGAACTAGACGCGATCACGCATTTCGTGCTGGACGAAGCCGACCGGATGCTCGACATGGGATTCATCGCCGACATCAAACGTCTGCTGCCGCTGCTGCCGAAGTCGCGCCAGACCCTCTTTTTTTCGGCGACGATGCCTGCGGACATCGTGGCGCTCTCGAAAAGTATGCTGACCGACCCCGTGCGGGTGGAGGTGACTCCGGTTTCGTCGGCGGTGGCTGCGATCGATCAGCGGGTCTATTTCGTGGAGAAGCCGGAGAAGAAGAAACTGCTCGTATCTCTGCTCCGCGAGGAGGGTAAGTCCGTTCTCGTCTTCTCCCGCACCAAACACGGAGCGGACAATATTTCGCGTCTGCTCTCCAAGTCGGGTATTCGAAGCGAGGCGATTCACGGCAACAAGTCGCAGAATCACCGCCAGCGCGTACTCACGGATTTCAAGTCCGGCAAGATCCGGGTGATGGTCGCTACGGACATCGCCGCCCGTGGCATCGACATCCGGGAACTGGAGATCGTCATCAATTACGATCTGCCGGATGTGCCGGAAACGTACGTACACCGTATCGGCCGCACCGGTCGTGCCGGACATTCCGGAACCGCCCTTACGTTCTGCACCCCGGACGAGCGGCCGCTCATGAAAGACATACAGCGGCTGACGGGCAAAAAACTCAATGCGGAAACATACCGTGCATAATAATCTTTAAGTTGAATTTAATGGCAAAATCGCAAACATTCGGAAAAAGAGAGAACGAGAAGAAAAAGCAGGCCAAGCGCCTCGAAAAACAGAAACGCAGGGAAGAACGCCAGGCCGGAGGAAGCTCCTCGCTCGACGATATGATCGCCTATGTGGACGAGAACGGGAATATTACCGACACTCCGCCCCAGTTGCGGCCGAAAGTCGAGATCCAGCTCGAGGATATCGTGATAGCCACGCCTAAAAAGGAAGATATTGCGGCCGAACCGCTGAAAGGGCGTGTCGAGTATTTCAATACCGAGAAGGGGTACGGGTTTATCGAGGACCTGGCTTCGACGGAAAAATATTTTTCCATATATCTTCGGCTCCCGAAGGGATCGGCGAGGGGCGGATCGTCCTTTTCGAACTCATGCGGGGTACACGCGGTATGAATGCGGTGAAAATCGCATTTGCGCAATAAACATTTATCCACAGTCAAAATAGAAAAAAATGAACATTTACGTATCGAATTTGAACTTCCGCACCCGGGGCGAGAGTTTGCAGACTTTATTCGGGGAGTACGGAGAAGTATCTTCCGCCAACATCATCACCGACCGCGAAACCGGCCGCTCGCGCGGCTTCGGTTTCGTCGAAATGCCGGACGAGTCGGCCGCACGGAACGCGATTAACGCGCTGAACGGTTTCGAGCTCGACGAGCGGGCTATCAACGTCAACGAGGCTCGTCCGAAGACCGAGCGCAGCGACCGGGGTGGTTACGGCTCCAATCGGGGCGGCGGTTACGGGCGCAACCGGTATTGATTCGGATCGGCCGGAAAGAGCGGGGAGGGAGCGTCGAACGCCCCTCCCCGTTTTTCGATAAGGCCGTGCTTTTTCCGGCGGGGATGGGGCGGAGGTTTCCGGAGGAGCGCTCGATGGCCGTCCGGTCGGGTGGACGGGCGTCGGAGCGCGGACCGAAACTTCTGCCGGGGCGTATCGTTCTGTCGTTGCAGGATGCCGGCGAAATTTTTTGGCCGGGTTGTCTTGCCGAAACCGTAAATTATGCTTACCTTTGCCCCTGATAACACCGGAACCCGATCAAGCCAATGTTTAGTTTCATACCGAACGCATTTCAGGAGGCCCAGTACGTACGGCGCCGTCATTTCCGGGGTAATCATTCGGAAAATATTTCCAATTTTTATTATAATTTTTCCAAGTTATTAGGGTAGCTGTCCAAGTCTGTCTCT
>ENA-UAOT01000208-UAOT01000208.1-human-gut-metagenome-genome-assembly--contig:-NODE-208-length-30927-cov-7.765548_pt1 | contig 30927 bp, 26 predicted proteins | sample MGYA00243475_ERZ654567 | MGnify/ENA primary metagenome ERZ654567 (study PRJEB26926, sample SAMN06164482) | human gut metagenome | biome: ENVO:00009003; feature: ENVO:2100002; material: ENVO:00002003... | reverse complement strand
GTTCGAGAATACGGACACGCCTTACAAGACGGTCGAAACGAAATAATGCTATTCCGGTCGCATGTCCGAAACTTCGTTGAAAACGGAGTTTCGGAAGCAGCCGGGCCGATCCCGATGCGGGTCCGGAACCCGGCACGACGAAGTACCGGCCGATAACCATACTGTTTTATTGAGCGATGAAAGTTTACAAGTTCGGCGGCGCATCGGTCCGCAACGCGGACGGTGTGCAAAACCTGCTGAAGATCATCGGTGACGAACGGGATCTGTTCATCATCGTATCGGCAATGGGTAAGACCACGAATGCCTTGGAGAAGGTTTTCGAAGGGTTGCAGAAGGGCGACAAAGCCTTCTCGATGGAGCACATCACCGCGCTGAGGCAATACCACGCCGAAATCGTAAACGAACTGTACGGCGCTCCGACCCGGCTCGAGAAGATCGAACGGCTTTTCGGGGAGCTCGAACAGGTGGCGACCGAAACGGTCTATCGTCCGGAAGACGCCGAGCTGTGGTACGACACCGTCGTCGCTTTCGGCGAGCTGATCTCGACGACGATCATTTCGGAGTACCTCTCCGAACGGGGTATCGACAATTGCTGGCTCGATATGCGACGTTGCTTCCGCACCGAACAGCGACACAAGGACGCCTCGGTCGATATCGCCGCATCGCGGACTCTGCTGCGCAACGCCATGAAACAGTCTAAGGCCTGTATTTTCATCGGGCAGGGCTTTATCGGAGGTGCTCCGGACGGCACGACCACTACCCTGGGACGCGAAGGTTCGGATTACTCGGCAGCGGTGGCGGCCAATATCCTCGACGCGGAATCCATGTCGGTATGGAAAGATGTGGACGGCATCCTGAATGCCGACCCGAAGGTTTTCCCCGATGCGGTGCAGATCGCGGAACTGAACTACCTGGACACCATCGAGCTGGCTTACAGCGGGGCACAGATCATCCACCCCAAAACGATCAAACCGCTGCAAAACAAGAACATCCCGCTCTACGTGCGGCCTTTCGGGGACAAGCGAAAACCGGGCACGGTGATTCGCCGTATGTCGGCGCCGATCGAGGTTCCGATTCTGATTCTGAAGAAGGATCAGGTATTGCTGACGATCCGTTCGCGGGACTTTTCCTTCGTGCTCGAAGAGAAATTCGCGGCGATCTTCTCCCTGCTGGAGCGATACCGTATCAAGGTCAATCTGGTGCATAACTCGGCGGTGAACCTCAGCCTCTGCGTGGATAACTCCTGGCATATCGACGAGGCGATCCAAGCCCTCCGAAACGAGGAGTTCGACGTAATGAAGGTCGAGAACATGGAGTTGCTCACCATCCGGGGCTATAACGGCGATTTGATGGAGCGATATGCTTCGGGGCCGGAGGTTTTTCTGTTGCAGAGAACTCAATCGACGGCCCGTATTGTCCGGAAAAACCGGTAGCTGCGAAAGTCGAATAGGAAACTCCCCCTGTCGTATGCAACGACAGGGGGAACTTTTATTATTGGGGAATCCCGTAACGATTGGACACGGGACTACCGTCGCCGAAAGCCGCGGACGATCGAAAAAATCGTTTCGGAGGCAGGAACCTCGCCCTGCTGTTTCATCCGCCAGATCGTACGTACCATATACCGCTCGATGTCCCGGTAGAGCCGTTTGAAAAGAGGGCAGTCCTGATAATTCTCGTTGTCGAGCAGCACGTCCCGGATCGATCGCTGGGTATTGGTGTAATTGCTCATTTCGTTTTTCAGCGCCACGCCCTCCTTTTTCGAGGCAGTGATTCGCGCCGCAGTCATCTGACGCAGTTTTTCGCATACGGTTTCCAGCAGCACCATCACCACGTTGTCCATCAACGTGTGCCCGTGCATATAGAGATAGGTCGTTTCGGGCGTCACCCCGAGCCGACCGAGCTGTGCGGCGAAATCGTCCAACTCCGCCGCCTGTTTGGGATGCTTGCTGGCGAGCGTTTGCTCGCGGCGGGCGACATTGCGCTGTAACCAGGCGATCGTCCGGGCCCCGTTATCCTCCAAATCAAGGTAGTTGAGCCTTACCGAAGACTTGAAATCGACAAGAGTGAACACATGCTCGTCCGACAGCTTCGCCGAATAGGCATACCAGAGAAAAAGACGGTAAATCGTGCGGGAATAGTCGGCCATGAAACGTTCGAAATCGAAGATTCGGGTATCGTTTTTGGTCGCCTTGACGCAGACGTTGTGCAGCGAGGGAGCATAGCAGAGGTAATTTTCCGTGGCATAGGTGTAAGTATGGAACATATACCGTGAGTCGCGGATCAGGCGCGATTGCTCTGTCGCTCCGTTGAACAGGAAATCGAAATCCGAATCCACGCAAAGCAACATTCTCTCCGACGATTCGGGAATCATCGACATCAGCACCTTCTTGCCTTTGGGCAGGTCTTTGCGGGTCGGCACCGATATTTCGAAATAGAGGTAAGGATTGGCGAAACAGTCGAAGACGCCCCGCCAGAAAGCCACGTCCTCATAACCTTCGACGAAGACCTTCACGACTCGCAGCGATGGGTCGCCCGGTAGCGGCCGGGGCAGCGGACCGTCGTTTTTCCTGGCAAACGGATTGATCCGCCGCAGTTTATCGGTGATTTTTCTCATGTCGTTTTACAAAGGTAATAAAAATAAGGGCAGAATAAACAAACTCGTTCGTTTTATTCCGCCGAAGTTGATTATATTTTTCGATGCCCTTTTATCCGACGGTCGCAGCATCGAATCCGCAGGATGCTTATTCGCGGCCCGGGCCGTGTCTGTAATACCGACGTTCCCCTGAATTCCCTCCTTGGAGGGGACCTGGGGAGCTCGGTTCTCAAAGAGACTCCTAAAGTACATAATCACGCTGCCGAATGTATTTTGCCTTTTGTGAAGAGAGGAGTTTTAGCGGATCGATCGAAAGCTGCTTCGCTCCGAAAAACTTCGGTAAAACGACGGTTTTTTGCAATTCAAGCGATGTTTTCTGTCAAGAAAAATTGGTTTGTTGTGCGTTGTTTCGGAGAAAATCCTTATATTTGCATCGCGTTGAACCCTGAATGGGAAACGGACGCGATGCGCGAAGGTTGCGAAAGGTAGTTTGAGAGAGTGGTGCGGAAATTTTCTTCTTGTGAATCTTTTGAAAAATTTGGAGGAAAGAAAATAATGGTTACCTTTGCAGTCCCGAGCCATTTTTAACGGGAGCTTAGCTCAGCTGGTTCAGAGCGTCTGCCTTACAAGCAGAGGGTCGGGGGTTCGAATCCCTCAGCTCCCACAAAATCGAAAATCGGATGAAAGCCACTCAATTTTTTGAGTGGCTTTTTTATTGCTGGTTTTACGAGAAGGTGTTCTTTGAGAAGAGGATCTCGCGGAGGAATGAATGTGATGGCATTGGTTTTACTTCGGATGTGAAGAAAGTAGGATTTTTTCGATGTTTCGGTTTGTTCTAAACGAGGGTTTTAGTGTTGTATTTTATACAAAGATATATTAAGTCGTTTAATGCGAGGAAATTTCGTTTAAAACATTTGAACGCGTGCGGGAATCCGTTCGTACCGGTACGGTTTTTTTGGCACGTGTTTTGTTTTTCTGAAGGAGCCGGGTCGGAGCAATGGCCCGATTCCGGCGAGGTTTCTTCATTTATTTAAGTTTGGGTTAGTAGTTTAGGAGGGTAACCTCCGAAGGCGGAAAGCAGTCGAGAAGACTCCTTTCCGTTTTTTGTGCCTGCTGAAGAAGGCATGCAGGACGATTCCTGTTAGTGTTATTTTTAGAAGACAAGGTCTGCCGGATATTGGGCTGTCTGTTCGTGGCAGGGGCTGTGGGCGCTCCGGAAGGTTCGACGAACTCTTGCCGGGATACCTTTGTTCGGGGACGTTTGGAGCCTATCGCATTTTGTAGCTGATCCGGGCAGAAGTTTCCGGGCAGTCGTTTCGGCGATTGGGGATTGGGTTGTTCTGCCTTTCCTTCCTCTTTCCTTCTGACTGTTGGCGGGCTTCCTCCCGGCTGTCCAGGTTGTCGGGGGGAGGAGCGACGTCGGGGTGATTTTTGCGTGCAGACGGTGTTCCGGTCGCTGCTCGGGGTGTTTCGGGAATCGGTCGTGAACGGCTGAAATTATCCGGGCGGGTCGTTATTCAGCTTCGTTTCGTGGTTTTTCGCAAAGAATTTTGCCTTTTTCGGGAAATATTTGTATCTTCGTTTCGATTGCAGGGAAATGCGGACCGGTTTTTGCATCTCTCCTAAATCCCCGGGCGGATGAAGATTTCGCCGGGTTTGGTTTAATAATTAAAAAGAAACAACGATATGTCGATAACGAAGTTCAAAGGACAGCCGGTGCAGATTGCCGGTGAATTTGTCAAGGCAGGAGCTGCGGCTCCCGATTTCGAATTGGTTAAGACCGATCTTTCTACCCTTTCTCTGAAGGATTTGCGTGGAAAGCAGGTGATCCTGAATATTTTTCCGAGCCTCGATACGGGCGTTTGCGCCGCGTCGGTGCGTAAGTTCAACAAACTCGCGGCGGAGCTGCCGGGAACGGTCGTGCTGGCCGTTTCGAAAGACCTGCCTTTCGCTCATGCGCGTTTTTGCACGGTCGAGGGAATCGAGAATGTCGTTCCCGTGTCGGATTTCCGGAAAACCTCGTTCGATGAGAGCTACGGCGTGCTGATGACAGATGGCCCGTTGAAAGGGTTGCTGGCTCGTTCGGTGGTGGTCATCGACGGGGACGGCAAAGTCGTCTATACCGAATTGGTGCCCGAGATCACGCAGGAGCCCGATTATGACAAGGCGCTCGCTGCGGTGAAGAGATAGCCGCGAGGCTGAAAATCGAAGGAAGCCGGCCGTAGCGGATTTTTCTGCGTCGCGCTTTGTCGCGGAAGTCTTTCTGTCGTGGACAGATCGCACCTCCGGATTCACGCAAGACTTGAACAGGTGCTTTGGTCCGACTTCTTGGAACAGCGTCCCGTCACTATGTGGCGGGACGTCGTCGTTTATTTCCATAGGGGCTTGCCGCTTTTCGTATCTTTAATTTTGTTGTGGATATTTTGTTCCGGCAAAACACAAATTTATTTGCTTTTGCGTTCGGTTCGTTCGCATCTTGGACGAAGCCTAAGATACTTTCGTTCGGTAAGATACGAATGGGGCCGCTTTGCCCTCGCTTATCCGTATCTTTGCAGAAGATAGGATGCGGTTCGGCAATCTCTGCGTGCAAGCCCGCACGATTCCTCTCTTCTTTTCCTATCTTTGACATAGTCTTAGATAGGATGCGCCTCGGAAAACAGGGAACAAGTTCCCGTTTTCTCTCGCCTTTCACTATCTTTGACTTCGCCTGGATAAAATCGGATTCCGGTTGTGTTTGCCCCGGCTTTTTCGTATTTTGACTTCGTCTTAGATACTTCGCCTCGGCAAAATGCAAATAAATTTGCTTTTGCACTCGGCTTATTTGTATTTTTGTCTTCGATAGCGGCTGTTTTTACACGATATGGAGATTGTTTATCACATAAAACCTTTTGCGGAACTTTCGGTGGGGGAGCTGCATGCGGCAGCTTCGCTGCGCGAACGGGTCTTCTACCTCGAGCAGCATGTCACGACGCTCGATGCCGATGAGAAGGATCCCTTTTCTCTCTTCCTGTGGGCCGAGTGCGAGGGGCGGACGGTCGGATTTCTGCGGATGATTCCGCGTGGAATTGCTTATGCCGAACCGTCGATCGGACGCGTTTGCGTTGCCCGAACGTACCGCCGTCGGGGAATATGCCGGGAGATGGTGAGCCGGGCTATCGGCTACATGGTTCGGGAGTGGCGGGCGGAAGCGATCCGCATTTCGGCCCAAAGCTATTTGATACCCTTTTACGAATCATTCGGATTCGAGGTCGTATCGGACGAATACCTGGAAGCGGGCATTCCGCATAAGAAAATGCTGATTCGCCTGGATCGGGAACATGGGCGAGAAGCGTGAAGCCTGCGGTGAAAAAAACCGTCGCACCTGCTTTTCGCCAGCCTTGTAACGACAAAGCGACTGCGAGCCTGCGCGACGGGAAATAATACCACTTTTTATTTTTAACTCGTTATTAACCATCTTTCGTATGTGCATAAAACATACCAAGCGAAAAATTTTGGAATCGTGTGCAGAGAGAAAAACGATAGGGGCGGGCGAAACATTTTTATTTTTCGATCCGAAATCGGTTCGGTAACGGGTGGCATCCGAAGGTATGGAAGAATTTATCGCTTCGCTGACGCAATTTTTTACCGACTGGGGTTATGTCGGTCTTTTTCTCTCGGCTTTCGTCGCCGGGAGTATCCTGCCGTTCAGTTCCGAGGTCGTACTGGTGATTCTGGTGCGGATGGGGCTCGATCCTCTGCTCTGTCTGTTCGCTGCCGCTTCGGGGAATACGCTCGGCGGTATGACCTGCTATTGGATCGGGCATTTGGGCAAGCGGGACTGGATTACCCGTTACCTGCGGGTCGAGCCGGCGAAAATCGACCGGGTTTCCCGTTTTCTCGAAGGGAAAGGGGCCTTGTTCGCTTTTTTCACCTTTCTGCCCTATGTCGGCGAAGCCGTCGCCATCGTACTCGGCCTGATGCGCAGCAATGTCTGGATTACGGCCGTTGCGATGTTCGTCGGCAAATTGCTCCGTTACGTGGCGATTGTGGCTGCTTTGCAGGGGGTGCTTTCGTGGTTTTGAGGCTGTCGGCTGCCGGAACTTGCGTGCGGCACGGCGAACGGCATATATCTTGTTGCGTCGAGAATAGATAGACTTGGCTATGAATCAAAAAATCCAAAAACAAAATATCCGGGAGAAATATTGGCGCTATTCGCTCTATGTCATTCTTTTGGGGCTGGGGACGGTCATTTTTGTCGAACTGATTCCCTTCCTGGGCGGTTTGTTGGGAGCCGTTACGATTTACGTACTGCTGCGCGGGCAGATGCGGGCGCTGACGATCCGCCATAAACTGCGGCGCAGCCTGGCCGCTTCGTTGCTGATCGGTGAGGCCATCGTCTGTTTTCTGATTCCGCTGTCCCTGCTCGTGTGGCTGTTCGTAGCTAAATTGCAGGATGTGACCCTCGATCCCTCGACTGTTATTCAGCCCATTCGGAATCTGGCGGAGCTGATTCGAGAGCGGATCGGCTATAACTTGCTGGATGGGGATAATATCGCCAAGCTGGTGGGACTGCTGCCTCGGGCCGGGCAGTGGGTATTGCAGAGCATCGGCAGCTTTGCAGTCAATGTGGTGGTGCTGCTGTTCGTCCTCTATTTTATGTTGATCGGCGGTCGGGAGATGGAGAGCTATCTGCGCAAGTTCATCCCTTTTAATCGGACGGTTACTCAGGAGTTTACGCGCGAAGTGGTGATGATCGTCCGTTCGAATGCAATCGGCATTCCCTTGCTCGCGGTCATACAGGGGGCGGTCGCTCTGGTCGGCTATTGGTTGTGCGGTGTGCCGTGGGCGCTGTTTTGGGGCGTAGTAACTTGTGTCGCTACGATCGTTCCGTTGCTCGGAACGGCGCTCGTATGGCTGCCTTTGGCGGCTTACCTGGGGCTGATCGGGCATTGGGGCGCAGCCGTCGGGCTTTTGGCGTATGGGGTGGTGGTCATTACGCAGGTCGATAACCTGGCTCGCTTCGTCCTGCAGAAGCGGATGGCCGACACGCATCCTCTGGTGACGATTTTCGGTGTGATTATCGGTTTGTCGCTTTTCGGTTTCATGGGGGTAATCTTCGGTCCGGTGCTTCTCTCCATCTTTATTTTCTGTGCGGATCTTTTCAAACGGCGTTATCTCGATGAAGCCCCGATGAACGAAGTATTTACTCCGCCTGCGGAACGTTCGTCGGAATCAGACAGGGAATGAAGTTCCGACAATTCTATCGCTGTATGTGCCGAAATCATAGGGTATCGTTCCCGGCAGGCTGTTTCGCGGGTCGCAGTCGTTTGCGAATCCGAATTTGCCGATCGGAACTACGGATGGGTGAAAATGCCTGCGTATTGTTTGCCCGTTACGGCGAAGGCTGGACCGAGGTTGTCGGCCCGATCTTTTTCGGGGAATAACAGGATACTCGGTTTGCTGCGATTCTTGTCAAAGGACGGGGATGAAATAATCGTGTGACGAAGCCTCTGTTTTTCGGATTATTGTTGCTGCGGGAGCGGTCGTTGGCTGCGGCCGGCCGATTTGGAGCGGGGGAGTTGCAAACGGAGGTTGTCCGTATGAGGATTTGGCCGGGTATGCGTGTTTTACTTGAAACCGAGGTGTGATTCATATGTCCGTATCGTGGAATCCTTGGCACGGGTGTCAGCGTGTGAGCGAAGGTTGCCGGGAGTGTTATGTTTATCGCCAGGATGCTGCCTGGCAAAAGGACGGCGGGCACGTTGTGAAAACGACGGCCTTCAGCCTCCCCGTGCGCCGAAGTCGGGACGGCCGGTGGAAAATTCCGGCCGGGGAGATGGTGTTTACCTGTTTTACATCGGACTTTCTGCTTGCCGAGGCCGATGTCTGGCGCCGTGAGGCATGGGAGATGATCCGTTTGCGGCGGGACCTGCATTTTATGTTTTTTACCAAGCGTATCGACCGGTTGTCCGAGTGTCTGCCCGGGGACTGGGGTGCAGGGTACGAGCATGTGACGATCGGTTGCACGGTGGAGAATCAGCGGATGGCCGATTATCGGCTGCCGATTTTCCAGAAGTTGCCGATTCGTCACAAGATTATCGTTTGCGCCCCGCTGATAGGTCCCATAGATTTGGCCCCGTATCTCGGACCGGAAATCGAACAGGTATCTGTCGGCGGCGAGTCGGGTCCCGAAGCGCGTGTTTGCGATTATGCCTGGGTGCTCTCCCTGCGGGATCAGTGTGCGGAACACGATGTTTCCTTTTGCTTTCACCAGACCGGGGCGCGTCTGCTCAAGGACGGACGTCTGTACCGGATTCGGCGGCAGTTTCAGCATACGCAGGCTCGGAAAGCCGGGATCGATTTTAAGGTAGGAGGGTGATGTTATGTGCACTTGCATAAAAAATCCGACACTGTCAGCAGTGCCGGATTAAATTTAGGAAATGGCATTTTCCCTGTGGGAGGTTAAAAATCCATTTCGATCACGCGATGCTGTTTGTCGAACTTGATCTCCATTCTGTTGTCGAGTTTTACCTCGGTGCTGCGTGTATCTCTTTCGATCTGTACGATCTTGTTGTCGGGATAGTTGTCGGCGACGTACTTGGCGATCGGTGCAGGGATGATTCCGGTCGGAACGGCGCTGTACTTGCAATCGATGTCGGTCCACTCGCCCTTGCGGTCGAACTCGATCTTGTCGCCGTTTTTGAACGCGATTTCATAGCTTTTCCGAAAATCGGATTCTTCTTTGGCAAAAGCCACTTTTCGATCCCCGAAATATTTCTTGATGAACTGCTGTGCTGTCTGGGGCAGTTGCGAAACTTGGATCGGTTTATCGTTGCCGGCCGAGGCTGTTGTGGCCAGTACCAACATACTGACGAACAATACTACGATTTTTTTCATATTTTTTACAATTAAAGTTGTATTGTTTATCCTTGCAAAATTGAGGCCTAATTATAAATTTCGTTTTTGATGCAGACCGGCGGTTTCATAAAAAAGAGGATCGCTGAATTTTCAGCAATCCTCTTTTCTTGGGGATGAATGCGATTACTCCTTGCCGGCCAGGGGCGCTGCCTGCGTATAAGTGCGAGTCGCCAGCTCCTTGTCGAGCATGAATACACCCATCTTATCTCCTGAAACGAGCTTGAGCGAGTCGATGATTGTCGTGGCGCTCTCTTCTTCCTCGACCTGTTCGTCGATGAACCATTTGAGCATACTTGCCGTTGCATGGTCTTTCTCTGTAACAGCCATGTCGTACAGGTTGTTGATCATTGCCGTAACCTTCTTTTCATGAGCCAGCGTATCTTCGAAAGCCTCGAGCTGGCTTCCCCACGATGTTCTCACTTCGGCGATCGGAGCCAGCAGAACCTGTCCGCCGCGTGCGAGCAGATAGTTCATCAGAATGCGGGCGTGATCCTGTTCCTCGCGGAATTGGATAAAGAACCAGTTGCCGAAACCTTTGAGGCCTTTCGATTCCGCCTCGACCGACATAGACAGATAGAGATATGCCGACCACATTTCGGCATTGATTTGCGCATTGAGTGCGTCTTGTAGTTTCTTGCTGATCATAACTATTTTGTTAAATTGTTAAATTTCCTGTTTTTCCGTTATTTTCCGCGAACTCTTCCGCAGCTGTCGTTCGTCGAAAATGTCGAGCGAAACATTTCTCTTTTTCGGTCGGAGAGTCCCGGACTCCGGTTTTGTCGTTGCTTCGTCAATCGCTTTACCCTGCAAAAATAGTGCAAGTCTAAAACGAGGCGGAACCGGCCATCGCCCGGAGGCTTTTACTTTATGCAAATATAAGCAAATAACGTCTATTTCGTGCAGATTTTTTTATACGATTATTTGATCTCGACATAGGGGAAAACAATAAACGATGCCCGACTTTAGTCGGGCATCGTTTGAAAGTATTTTGTTTGAAAAATTAGCAGTTTTCGCCGTCGTAAGCCCATTTTACATAGATGGAACCCCACGTATATCCGCCGCCGAACGACGCCAGAATCAGGTTGTCCCCTTTGCAGAGAGCCGCTTCGTATTCATACAGGCAAAGCGGAATCGTCGCTGCGGTCGTGTTACCGTTGCGGTCGATATTGATCATACATTTCTCGCGTCCCAATCCCATACGTTTGGCCGTCGCGTCGATGATACGCAAGTTGGCCTGATGGGGTACCAGATAGCGGATGTCCTGGGCGGTCAGATGGTGGCGTTGCATCATCTCCTCCGATACGTTGGCCATGTTCGATACGGCTGCCTTGAAAACGGCTGGCCCGTCCTGGGTGATCGTGTGCCAGTTGTTGCGCACGGTTTCTTCGGAAGCGGGATAGCGCGAGCCGCCTGCCTTCATATAAAGGTGTTGTTCGCCCGAACCGTCCGAATGGAGGATCGCATCGATGACGCCGTAACCCTCTTTGTTGGGTTCCAGCAATACGGCCGCTGCGCCGTCGCCGAAAATCGGACAAGTGTTGCGGTCCTTGTAATCGACGATCGAGGACATCTTGTCGGCGCCGACGACGATTACTTTTTTGGCATAGCCCGTTTCGATGAACTGGGACCCTGTCGTCAGGGCGAACAGGAAGCCGCTGCATGCAGCGGAAATGTCGTAGGCGAAAGCGTTTTTACAACCGGCCTGGTCGGCGATCAGATTGCCCGTCGAGGGGAAAAACATATCCGGGGTAACCGTGGCGCAGATCACGATGTCGATCTCCAGCGGATTAACCCCGGTTTTTTCCAGCAGGTCTTTGATGGCGCGTGCGCCCATATAAGATGTACCCAACCCCTCTCCCTTGAGGATATGGCGGGTTTTGATGCCGATGCGTGTCATGATCCACTCGTCGGAAGTGTCCACCATTCGGCTTAATTCGTCGTTGGTAAGCAGATAATCAGGCAGGTAGGCCCCTACACCTGTAATTGCCGCTGTAATTTTCTTCATTCGGGGAGCGGTTTAGTTTTTGAAAGCATTCTGCAACTTCGCGGTCACGCCGGTTTGGGCGCAACGTTCGGTCGTAAGAATCATATTTTTGATTGCCAGCGCCGAAGAACATCCGTGTCCGATGACTACCGGGGCGTTGACACCGAGTACCGGCGTGCCGCCCACGTATTCGTAGTTCATATCCCTCCAGAACGGAGTTTCGGGGATTTTAAGCGCTTTGTTGATCCGGAAAAGCCCCTCTACGGTTTTCAGCAGCGTATTGCCGACAAAACCGTCGCAGACGATCACGTCGGCTACCTGCCCCGAGAAGAGGTGAGAACCTTCGACGTTGCCGACGAAGTTGAACTCTTCGGATTCTTTCATCAGTTCATAGGCCGCCTTGCTTTGGGCGTTGCCTTTGGTTTCCTCCTCTCCGATATTCAGTACCGCGACCCGGGGATTCCGGATCCCGAGCATAGCCTGGGCGTAAATCGAACCGATAATGCCGTATTGAGCCAATACTTCGGGCTTGCAATCGACGTTCAGACCTACGTCGAGCAGCAGGACTTTCCCGCCCGTGACGGTCGGAGCGACCGTGGAGATCGTGGGACGTATCACGCCTTCGATCGGCTTGACGGCCTGCATCGAACCCACCATCATCGCTCCGGTGCTGCCGGCGCTGGCGAAGCCGTTGATGAGTCCTTTGGCCAGATAACCGAACCCGACGACGATGCTTGAATTGGTCTTTTGCTGGAAGGCTTTGGCCGGATGGTCGCCCATTTCGATCACTTCGGTCGTATGTACGATATCGAACCGGTCCGCCGCACAGTTTTCCGCTTTCAGGACTGCCCGAATCCGATCCTCGTCGCCGAAGAGTACGATCCGGCATTCGTCGCCGATTGCATCGACGGCCATTACGGCGCCTTTGACTGCTGCCTCCGGGGCGAAATCGCCTCCCATGGCATCTACACCAATCTTTAACATAATCTGAGATTTGGTTAGTAAAATAGATTACGCTCTTTCGGCTGAAAATCCGAAAGGGACCCGGCGGCGGAGATTATTCCGCCGCTTTCTTCTCGATAGCCAGCTTGCCGCGATAGAAGCCGCATTCGGGGCATACCCGGTGGTAGAGTACCGATGCGCCGCAGTTCGAGCAGGTTACGACCGTGGGAACGACTGCTTTGTAGTGAGTTCTACGCTTGTCGCGGCGGGTTGACGAGATTTTGTGTTTAGGATGTGCCATTTTGTATTATCAATTATTAGTTTAATGTTTCTTGTCTTTTTCTTCCTGCTCCATCTGTTGTTTGATGGCGGACAGTTGTTCGGTCCATTGTCCGGAGCCCGAGGCCTCTCTTTCCCGCTGTTGCGTTTCGTTCTCGATCGTTTCGAACTCCTGCTCGGAAACGATGCGGAAGCGTCCCAACATATCCGGATCGCACTCCCCGTCGGGGTGCACCCGCTGATAGGGCAGAGAAAGGACGATGCTTTCGTAAATATATTGCGTCAGATCCACGAAATCTTCCGAGGGTGAGAGCCACAAGGTATCTCCGTCGTATTCGCGGACTTCGTCGGAGAATTTCACCAGCAATTCTCCTTCGTAATCGATCGGAACGGAACAATCGCCCAGACAGCGATCGCACTCCACCACTACGCTGCCCCGGATCGAAATCTCGAGGCGAAGCTGACGTGCCGCCCGTAAAAGATTCACCTTCACGTCGCAGTGCCCGCCTTTGATTTCGGTGTTTTCGAAAAGCCGGAACAGGTCGTCGCCCGCTTCGAAGTCGAACGTATGTTCTCCCTCCGAGAGGCCTTTCCAGGCGATGGAATATTTTCGTGCGGCGTTCATTTCGATACTTCCAGTCTGCAAAGTTATGAAAAAAACGGAAAAGTACCAAAGGTTTCGCCGGTTTTAGCGACTCTCCCCGCAGGGACGTGTGCCGGAATGATTCCGAGTGCCGTCTGCCGGCGGTGTATCCGGGAGAGATTGTTGCCCGGATGTGTGGGACATAGCGATAAAAAAGTTATATTTGTCCTGTGATGAAATCCGTTGAAAAATTTACGGTCGAAATCCGGAGTGGCTTCGACCAGTGGTGGCGTTACAATGCCGCGCTGATGTGCGGGGCGTTCGATGCCTCGGGTAACCGTATCGGCTTTGCCTCGGCCGAGAGCCGGGTGGCTGAGATGGGGAGCAATCTGGAGGCACCGTCGGAGGGGTTGGACCTGCATCGCAGTCTTACGCTCGAACCCGTTCCGTGCGAGCGTATCGTGCTCTATATTTATGTGATCCCTCATACGCTGCCCCGCGACAACGAAATCGGGGGACATCCTCCGTTTCCGTTGCAGGTGCGGATTCGCTATGGCGACCGGACCGTGCTCGATAAGGAGTATTCCATCAACCAGTGGGGAGGGGCGTCGATCGAGCTCAAGGTGTCGCGGCCGTGATGCGGGCCTGCGGCCGTAGGTCGATGCGTCTATGGCCCCAATTTTCCGACCTCCGTTCTGATCGTAATAAATAAAAGAGGTTCTCCAAAATTTTGGAGAACCTCTTTTTATCCGTGTAACGAGGGATTATTTGTTGTTGTATGCGGCCATCTTACCGATCAGCATAATGATCTTGTTCGAATAGCCCCATTCGTTGTCGTACCACGAAACGAGTTTCATAAAGCGATCGTTCAGGGCGATACCGGCCTTGGCATCGAAGATCGACGTACGGGGGTCGCTCGTGAAATCGGTCGAAACCACGTCGTCCTCGGTGTAACCCAGGATACCCTTGAGTTCGTTTTCCGAAGCGTGTTTAACGGCGGCTTTCACCTCGTCGTAAGTCGCTGCCTTTTCCAAACGCACGGTCAGATCGACTACCGAAACGTCGAGCGTCGGAACGCGGAACGACATACCGGTCAGTTTGCCTGCCAGCGCGGGGATTACCTTGCCTACGGCCTTGGCTGCACCCGTCGAAGAGGGGATGATGTTGCCGATCGACGCACGGCCGCCGCGCCAGTCCTTCATCGAAGGACCATCCACGGTCTTCTGCGTGGCAGTAGTCGCGTGTACGGTCGTCATCAGACCTTCGATGATGCCGAACTTGTCGTTGATGACCTTGGCCAGCGGAGCCAGGCAGTTGGTCGTGCACGATGCGTTCGATACGATATCCTGGCCTGCGTAGGTATCGGCGTTCACGCCGCATACGAACATCGGGGTATCGTCTTTCGAGGGGGCCGACATAACGACGTATTTGGCGCCGGCCTTCAGGTGGGCCTCCGACTTTTCGCGGGTCAGGAACAGACCGGTCGATTCAACGATGTATTCTGCGCCTACTTCGTTCCACTTGAGGTTCGCGGGATCTTTCTCTGCGGTTACGCGGATCTCGTGTCCGTTAACCACCAGCTTGTCGCCCTTTACCTCGACCGTACCGTCGAAACGACCGTGTACCGAGTCGTATTTGAGCATGTAGGCCATATAATCGACCGGAATGAGGTCGTTGATGCCTACTACTTCGATAGTGTCTGCGTGGGTGCAGGCAGCCCGGAATACCAACCGGCCGATGCGACCGAAACCGTTGATACCAACTTTGATCTTTGACATGACGTATTTTATTTTAGGTAAATATTCGTTGTCGATTTTCCCTTTCGGAAGAACAAAATTATACACTTTATCCTTTATAAACAAATATACTCGCAAATATTTCGCCAGAATACGGCGGAAGGCCGGAAAACTTTCCGGCCTTCCGATCGTCAGGCGTATCAGTTCGTTATTCTCCGTCGGGAGTCATCTGTTTGGCTCGTTTGGCCATGGCCGAAGCGAAGACGAAATCGTTCAGCTCTCTGTTGCGGGCGTGCAGAATTTCCTCTTTGGTTCCTTCCCACCACTTGCGTCCTTCGTGGATATAGACGATCTTCTCGCCGATCTCCATGACCGAATTCATATCGTGGGTGTTGATGATCGTGGTGATGCCGTATTCCTGGGTGATCTCGTGGATCAGGTTGTCGATCACGATCGAAGTCTGGGGGTCGAGGCCCGAGTTGGGTTCGTCGCAGAAGAGGTATTTGGGATTCAGTACGATGGCCCGGGCGATAGCCGCACGCTTGATCATACCGCCCGACAGTTCTGCGGGGTAGAGGTGATTGGCTCCGTTGAGCCGCACGCGCTGGAGGCAGAAATTGACCCGTTCCATCTTCTCCTTTTCGCTTTGCTCGGTGAAGAGGTCGAGCGGAAGCTTGACGTTCTCCTCGACGGTCGAGGAGTCGAGCAGCGCACCGCCCTGGAAGAGCATGCCGATATCGCGGCGGATCGCCTTTCGCTCCTTGAATCCGAGGGCCGTGAAGTCGATGTCGTCGTACCAGATACTGCCGGAATCGACTTCGTGCAGGCCCACCAGACATTTGAGCAGCACCGTCTTGCCCGAGCCGCTCTTGCCGATCACCAGGTTGGTCGTGCCGGTGTCGAACTCGACGCTGACGTCGTCGAGAACGACGCGTCCGTCGAAGGATTTCGAGATATGGTCTGCCTTGATCATATAAGCAGGATTTGGGTGAGAATCAGGTTGAAGATCATGATGACGATCGAGCTGGCCACGACCGCCTTGGTCGAGGCGGCCCCCACTTCGAGCGAGTTGCCTTTGGCGTAGTAGCCGTAGAAGGCCGAGATCGAGGTGATGATGAAGGCGAAAACGGCCATCTTGATAAGTGTGTAGGTGATCGAGTAGGGCCGGAAGTCGTACAGCAGGCCCTGCACGTAGTCGTCGGGAATCATGATGCCCGTCAGCGCTGAAATCAGGTAGCCGCCCGCAATACCGATCAGGATACTCAGGATCGCCAGGAAGGGGAAGAAAAGCACGGTCGCTACGATCTTCGGCAGGATCAGGTACGACGCCGAATTGACACCCATGATTTCCAGGGCGTCGATCTGTTCGGTAATACGCATCGTGCCGATTTCGGAGGCGATGCTCGACCCTACCTTGCCGGCCAGGATCAGGGCTACGACCGTCGAGGAGAACTCGAGGATCATCGTCTCGCGCGTGGCATAGCCGATGATGTATTTGGGGATGAACGGCGATTCGAGGTTGATCGACATCTGGAGCGTGATGACCGCACCGATGAAGACGGAGATGATCGCCGTCAGGCCGATCGAGTTCAGTCCCAGCGACTCCATTTCATAGATGATGCGACGGCGGTAGATCGCCCGCTTCTCCGGCCGGGAGAAGACCTTGCCCATCAGGATAAAGTAACGGCCGATCAGTTCGAAGATTTTCAGCATAACGTTTTTTACTGCTTGTCCGGGTCGTTTTTGTCGGTTTCTGTTGCGGGGACTTCTTCGAATTCGATGTAGTCGCCCACGTCCTTGCGGACGCGTTTTTCACCGGCACCTTTCGTTTTGCGGATATGGATTTCGCCTTCGCGGGCATTGCCGGCAGGACCGCCGGATCCTCCGGGACCGAAGCCCTGACCGCCGAATTGATCTTCTAAGTCTTTCCGCATGCGGTAAATTCTCCAGCGGAAGGAGAGAAGGAGGATAATGGCCAGCACGACCAGGCCCAGAAGTGCATAGAGAACGAACATGGCGATACCGCCCAATACCGAAGGAGCAAAGAGCGCCAGCAGGAAGATCAGCAGACAGAAAAGCGGATTGCGCCGGATGAAGCCGACGATTCCGTCGATGATTGCTATCAGTAGGTTCATTGATTCAGTGTCATTGATATAAGGTGTTGCAAAGGTAGTGAAAACGAGGACAGAATAAAATAAACGGGTTTATTTTTTATGTCGAGTGGCTTTCGGCCTATCCGAAAGGTAGTGGAATCACGGACATCCGTCTTCTACAAAGGTAGAAAAAATCGGTCATTCCCGGGGAATCGGTGTGATTTCTCGATTAAAAGTGCTAATTTTGAAGCCTAAAATCAAATCTGCATCGGAATATTATGTTGTTGAACAAACTTACTGCCATTTCTCCCGTGGACGGTCGCTACCGAAATCAAACGGAGAAACTGGCCGATTATTTTTCGGAGTATGCCCTGATTCGCTACCGCATTCGGGTCGAGGTCGAATATTTCATCGCCCTGTGCGAGTTGCCGCTACCGGAACTGTCCGGGGTCGAAAGGTCGAAATTCGAAGCGCTGCGGGCGCTCTACCTCGATTTCTCGGAGGCGGATGCGCTGCGTGTCAAGGAGATCGAAGTCACGACCAACCACGACGTCAAGGCGATCGAATATATTCTGAAGGAGAAGATGGATGCGCTCGGCCTTTCGGCCTACAAGGAGTTCGTGCATTTCGGCCTCACTTCGCAGGACATCAACAACACCTCCATTCCGCTGACTATTAAGGATGCGCTCGCGGAGGTTTACTTCCCCGCGGCGGCCGAGGTGCTCGACCGGCTTCGGGAGATGGCCCGCGAATGGCACGACGTGCCGATGCTGGCCCGTACGCACGGCCAGCCTGCGTCGCCCACCCGTTTGGGTAAGGAGATGCTGGTCTTCGTCGAGCGGCTTGAGAAGCAGTTGGCGCAACTGCGCACGCTGCCCGTGCCTGCCAAGTTCGGCGGTGCGACGGGCAATTTCAACGCGCATCACGTAGCTTATCCTGCGGTGGATTGGGTGGCTTTTGCCAACGGATTTGTGAACGACCGCCTGGGGCTGGAGCGTTCGCAATATACGACCCAGATCGAGCATTACGACAACCTGGCGGCGATTTTCGATAACCTCAAACGCATCGACACCGTGCTGATCGACCTCTGCCGCGATATGTGGATGTATATTTCGATGGAGTATTTCAAGCAGCGGATCAAGGCCGGCGAGGTGGGTTCGAGCGCGATGCCTCATAAAGTGAATCCGATCGACTTCGAGAATGCCGAGGGGAACTTCGGCATCGCCAATGCGATTTACGAACATCTTGCCTCGAAGCTGCCCTTGTCGCGTTTGCAGCGCGATCTGACCGATTCGACCGTATTGCGCAACGTCGGCGTGCCGATGGCCCATTCGCTCATCGGCCTGCGGTCGCTGCTCAAGGGGCTCAATAAGCTGCTCCTGAACCGCGAGGCGCTCGACCGCGATTTGGAAAACAACTGGGCGGTCGTGGCCGAAGGTATCCAGACCGTGTTGCGCCGGGCGGGTTATCCCTCGCCTTACGAGGCGCTCAAGGCGCTCACGCGCACCAACGCACACATTACCCGGGAGTCGATCGCCGAGTTCATCGAATCGCTCGACGTGGCCGAGAGTGTGAAGCAGGAGTTGCGGGCGATTACTCCGCAGAGCTATACGGGTGTGTTCGAGTAGATGCCCTGATCCTGCGAGAAATGGGGGTGTTTGTTATGGGATAAAGTCGCGTTGTTTCTTGCGGGGAGGGGATTTTTTAATAAGATTTATTGATTTAGACAGATGTTATTTAATTCAGTCGCTTTTTTGTGCTTCTTTCCGATCGTCTGTATCTTGTATTTCAGCCTTCCTAAGTTGCATTGGCGAAATGCGTTGCTGCTTATTGCCAGTTACTATTTCTATATGAATTGGCAGCCGATTTATGCTTTGTTGATTTTCGCATCTACGTTGATTACATTTTATTGCGGAAAATTCATCGAAAAGTGTGGGGGGGGGAATCTCGGACTTCAAAATATGTACTGGTTACCAGTTTGTTGATTAATTTCAGTATTTTATTTCTTTTTAAGTATTACAATTTTTTCAACGATATTGTCTTTACCCTACTATCGGCTACCGGAGTCCGGTGGGCTATGCCGGATTTCGATATTTTGCTTCCGGTAGGAATTTCGTTCTACACTTTTCAGGCAGTCGGTTACTCGATTGATGTGTATCGTGGGACCATCAAAGCTGAGAATAATTTTTTCACCTACGCATTATTTGTTTCATTTTTCCCGCAGTTAGTGGCAGGTCCGATTGAGCGGGCGAAAAATCTGCTGACCCAATTTCATGTCTGGCATCAATTCGACTATCAGAAAGCGGTCAGCGGATGCAAGATGATGTTGTGGGGTTATTTTATGAAGTTATGTGTGGCCGATAGGCTTGCCGCCTATGTGGATGCCGTCTATAACAATGTACCTCAGCATACCGGGACCTCGATGATCGTCGCCACTTTCTTTTTCGCGTTCCAGATATATTGTGATTTCGGAGGCTATTCCCTGATTGCCATAGGAGCGGCCAAGGTGATGGGTTTTAGCCTGATGGAAAATTTCAGAAGGCCTTATTTCGCTTTGTCGCTGAAGGAGTTCTGGAAGCGCTGGCATATTTCTCTTTCGACCTGGTTCATGGATTATGTATATATTCCCTTGGGTGGCAACCGGGTCCCTTATCCACGGCATTTGGCCAATTTATTTATTACTTTTTTGGTCAGCGGAATATGGCATGGTGCGAATTGGACGTTCGTTGCCTGGGGTGCACTGCATGGTTTTTATATTGTCGTAGAGAATGTATATCATCGGATTTTCGGCAAATCCGTTTCCCGGGGATTGTTGCTCCGCCTTATCAAGCTCTTGTTTTGTTTTGCGCTTGTATGCTTCGCCTGGATTTTCTTCAGGGCCAATAACATTTCAGACGCTTTTGACATCATCCACAAAATATTCACGAATCACGGTTCTATTTTTTCGTCACCGCTGATTATGCTCTTCGGGGGCTTATCGCTGTTGATTTTGCTTGTAAAAGATGCCATAGACGAATGGTATCCGATGAAGATTCGTAGTTCCGCCGTGAATTACCTCGCATACTTGTTTCTCACCGTGTATATTTTGATGTTCGGTGTACTTTCCTCCGAAGGGCAGTTCATATATTTTCAATTTTAGTTAGGGAATGAAAAAAGATATTTTGCACTTTGTGAAACTTGCAGGCCTGTTTTTGATTGGTTTGTTGTGTGCTGATATTGCGGTCGGAATAACCTGTCGCTATTTATGGAATAAAATGCCGGATGATGGGGAGCGGGTGGCCAAATCGAATTTTATTTTTCGTAAACTGGACGCTGATGTCGTGGTAGTCGGTTCGTCCAGGGCCGAATGTGGTTATGTCAGCTCGTTGATGTCGGCTGCTTTAAAACGATCGGTATACAATGCCGGAACTGATGGACAAGGTGTTATTTACCAAAATGCAGTCGTACGGAACTTATTGGCGAATAATCCCCCGGAGGTTATTATTTGGGATTTTACCCCTTGGGCTTTGTTTGGCCGGGCCGAGGGTGATATGGAGCTGCTGCGGCCTCAATATTACCGGTGTGAGGCTGTCAAACAGCTTGTGGATGTGGAGGAGCAATATGCGCCAGTGTGGATGTTGTCGGGCATATATCGGTTTGGAGGTGGAATATTTGGCCGTATGTTGAGGGTCTTAGTTACTCCTTCTTCACCTACGGATATGGGATATTCCGGACGTCCTGTGAAAGATTGGAATACATTGGGGGCTGAACAAGTGGAATATTTAGGCGAAACAGTCAAGGCTACCGTTGAATTGACAGAGGAGACATTGAGGATGTGCCAGGAACAGGGAGTTCGGATGTATCTGGTGATTTCTCCTTTGTATGCGGAGTCCAATGTGTCTAATGCTTCCAATAGAATGGTAAAACTACTGAGTGAGAAGTATAATATTCCCTATCTGGATTATACTCAGGATTCGGCCTTTGTGCATCGGGATTCGCTGTTTTACGATATGTCACATTTGAATGATCGTGGCGCGAGGTTGTTCACAGGTGTGTTTTTGAAAGATTTCTCTAAATACGATCTGGTCGTTGAGTGATTTCATTTGGTATGCTCGTGATATGCTCGACGTGGCCGAGAGTGTGAAGCAGGAGTTGCGGGCAATCACTCCGCAAAGCTATACGGGAGTATTCGAATAGCCGTTCAGCTGGAAAGGAAATCAATTCACCATAACAAGGAGTCCTCGTTTTCGGGGATTCCTTTTTTATCTTGGCAACTTTGTATGAGGTGCGGTTTTATCCCGGATCTGTTTCGTGTGTCGAAACGTTGTCGGGAGAGGCGATTGTCTGTCGCTTGCCGTGGCGATTATAGTCATGACCTTCTCTGAATTTTCTTTTCGAAGGGAATCTTCGGATACAATGCGGATTCCGAATTATTTTTTTGCATTGTCTTTGTAATAATCTATTCAATTATAAAAAAGACTGATTGTGAGAACTGTATTGAGATTTTTATTTCCTGCGAAAAGTTGTTCTGCGAAGGCATCGGGCATTTTGTTGGCATCCCGCATGATTTTCGGCGGACTGTTGTTTTCGCATGGCATTGCCAAGTGGAGTAATTTCGATACGATGTCCACGATGTTCCCCGATCCGCTCGGGATCGGCAGCAGTGCTTCGCTGTCGCTGGCAATCTTCGGCGAAGTGATCTGTTCCCTGGGATTTATCGTCGGTGCGTTTTACCGGCTGGCATTGATCCCGATGATCTTTACCATGTGCATTGCATTTTTCGTTATTCACGGCGCGGATCCGTTTGCGGTGAAAGAGCTGGCACTGGTTTATCTGGCGATTTTCGTCTTGATGTATATAGCGGGTCCCGGAAATTATTCGGTGGACCGTTTGATCGCTAAAAAAATCGGCGGTGGGAAATAGCGGCCGAATCGGTGCAATGATGCCGAATTTTTATCATTAGTTAATCAATAAGACCTCGGACGGCCGGGCTGCCGTTGTCGCAAATGCACGTTGGAGGCTGCATATTGCCGATAAGAGGTGCCAATATCCATTTGATTCGATGCGGGAGAGCGAAAGGTGCCGATGCAGGGCGTCTTTCGCTGTATTCGTACCCGTTGTTCGTCCGGGGTTTCGAGTTCGTTCGATGCTGTTCGGGCAGCTTGCGCCCGTTAAATGGAAAAAATATCTGTCCGGGGTCGATAATTGTGTGAATACCCGGTTGTCGAATTGACTTTTTATTTATATTTGTAATATCAAAACACGGGGTATGCCCCGGTAAGGCGTGAATAAACCCGGATATTGCTTTGCAGCCTATTTGCCGCAGGCGGATTTCGATTCGGTCCGGTTGCGTTTCGGCGTGAAGGTAATAGAATAGGTTTATTCCGGATTGTCAATGGATTGATAACACAATTGTAAAAATACCGATATGAAAAAACTCTACTTCTTCTGCATGGCGCTCGTGGCGCTGATGCTCGCATCGTGTGGCGGTAAGGATTACCGCGAGATGCTGCCGGCCGACTCTTTCATGGTTGTTTCGATCAATCCCGAATCCCTGTCCCGGAAAGCGCAGGTCGGCGATTTTACCCAAAGCGTTTATTATAAGATGGCCGAGCAAGCTTTGGCCGATGCGCCCGAAGAGGAGCGCGGACGCATCCTCTCTTTGTTGGCGCATCCTTCGGAAACGGGGCTGGATGTGGGCAGCGACGTGTTTATGTTCATAACGATGGAGAATGCGTCGCAGACAGGCAATCCTACGGTCGGCGGTTTGTTCAAGGTGGACGATCGCAAGAAGCTCGATAGTTTCCTGGGCTGGCTTTCGCAGAAGAGCGGTTTCACCTCGTTCGAAGAGGATGGAATCACCTTCCTTGCCAATACGCAGGGCGCGGATATGCCTGTCGTCGCTTATGACGAAACGGCCCTTTTGGTCTATACCGCTCCCGTTGGCGGTGATCAGGCGAAAGCTGCCGCCAAGAAGCTCTTCGCCCAGAAGAAAACAGAGAGTCTGATGGGCAATTCGCAGCTGGCACAGGCTATCGAGCGTCCCAGCGATATGAAGTTCGTGATGGATTACGGTCCGGTTATGGCGGTAGCCGGAGAGCAGATCGGCACGGCCGGATTGTCGGGTTTCGAGTTCCTGAACAAGATGTCGATGGCGATGCCGGTCGATTTCGAGAAGGGTAAGATCGTGGCCGAGGCGCGGATTCTCTTCAGCGACAAGGAGGCCGAAAAACAGTATATGGAGATGGTGGCGGCTCAGCGTAAGATGGACGGCGATTTTCTGAAGATGCTGCCTGCGGAGAATGTAGCGACGCTCGCGGGCAGTATGGACGGCACCAGAACTTACGAAATGCTTCAGAAAATTCCGATGTATTCGATGGTCTTCGCCATGGCTCCGCAGGTGAAGCCGATCATGGAGGCGATCGACGGCGACATCGCTTTGTCGTTCCACGGGATGACGGACAACGGCCGGATGCCGGAGCTTTCGCTGATCGCGGAGCTGAAGGATCCGGCGATCATGGAAACGATCAAAGGGATGATTCCCGTGCCGATGCAGGAGATGGCTCCCGGCCAGTATGCGTTGAGCCCGGATGCCAATACGACGATCTATTTCGGTTTGAACGACAATACGTTCTATGCGACGACCGATTCCGACGCCCTGGTATTCCTGACCGGAGCACAGACCTCTGCATACGAGGCCGAGGTCGGCAAACTGTTCCGAGGCTCTTACGGTACGATGTTTGTCGATTTCCCGGCCGTGCGCAGCCTGATCGAGAGCCTGATCGCACAGAACCGGCTCGATCAGTCGGCAGCCGCATCGCTCATGGCGCTTTCGTTGTTCGATACGCTGGAGATCACCGGCCGTACGGAGCGTCAGGGCGAGCTTGTCCTGAATATGACGGATAAGGATAAGAATGCCGCCGAGGTTCTTTACAAGACCATCGAGGGCTTTGCCCAGATGTTCGCGGCGACTATGTTTTAAGTCGGAAGAGTCCGGACAGTCGTTTTGCGGATTAACGGGTTTTTCCCGGAATAGCGGCGGCTGTGCGAGGCGATATTTTGATATTTCGTTCGACGTGGACGGCGAGTGCGGTCGAGTTTCGTGCTGCCCATGTTGGAGAAAAAGGATCGATCATTCGACTCTGCGCGGCTGGCATTTCGCCTGCCGCGCAGTCGTCGTAATGTTCCCGGCTCGTGGGCGGGTTCGCCTTCCTGCCCGGCGGGGTGAATGAAGAAGGAGATTGGACGATGGATAAAATCGGATTGCGGCAGGTGCTGCCGGATGTTTTTGCGGATAATCCGCCCGTGGGGTCGGAGATTTGGCGGAGGGATGTAACGTTCGACAAGGGACGTGTATATCTGGTCGAAGCGGCTTCGGGATCGGGAAAGTCGTCGTTTTGTGGCTATTTGTACGGCTACCGGCGCGATTATTCGGGAACGATTCTTTTCGATGACCGGGATATTCGCGAGTTGAGCGTCGGGGAGTGGAGCGGCCTGCGCTGCCGTTCGCTTGCGATGATGTTCCAGGGACTGCGTCTTTTTCCGGAGTTGAGCGCCGTGGATAATGTGCGTCTGAAGAACAACCTGACGGGCCGCCGCTCCGAGGCGGAGATTGCCTGGTTGTTCGAGGCGCTGGGTATTGCCGAGAAGCGGGAAACTTCGGTGTCGAAACTCTCCTTCGGGCAGCAGCAGCGCGTGGCTTTCATTCGGATGCTTTGTCAGCCGGCGGATTTCATGTTGCTGGACGAGCCGATGAGCCATCTCGACGAGCGGAATGCTGCGGTCATGGCCGGGATTCTCCTGGAAGAGATGCGGACGAACGGTACGGGGGTCATCGTCACCTCGGTAGGCAAGCGTTTCGAGATCGAGTACGATAAAGTCTTTTCGTTATGAAACTGATCTGGCAATTACTCCGTCAGCACGTCAGCGTGTTGCAGTTGGCGGGCTTTCTGGTGACCAATCTGGTCGGTGTGGCGATCGTGCTTACGGCCGTACAGCTTTACCGGGATGTGACGCCTGCGCTCCAGGCGCCCGATTCGTTCCTGGACAACGATTTCATCATTCTCACCAAAGAGGTCGAAGGGGCCGGTATCGGAAAGACCTCCTTTACGCAGGCGGAGCTGGCCGAACTTGCGGAGCAGCCCTTCACGGAGGCGCTGGGCGAGTTTACGCCGGCGCGTTACAGCGTGATGGGCGGGATTTCGCTGGCAGGGATCGGCATGCGGACCTACCTGTTTTTCGAGAGCGTGCCCGACCGTTTCCTCGATGTCCGGAGCGACGAGTGGGGATTCGAGGAGGGGAGCGAGTTCGTGCCGATCATTCTGCCTCGCAATTATCTGAATCTTTATAATTTCGGATTCGCTTCGACGCGCGGATTGCCGCAGGTGAGCGAAGATCTCGTGCGGGGTATTACCCTCGATCTGGATCTTTCGGGACGGGGGCAGTTCCGAAATCTCAAGGGGCGTGTCGTGGCTTTTTCCAACCGCCTGAATACGATCCTCGTTCCGGAGGAATTTATCCGTTGGTCGAACCGTCGGTTCGCCGATAAACCTGCGGCCGATCCTTCGCGGATCATTCTGGAGGTGCGGAACGCTGCGGACGACCGACTCCATGAATACCTTGCGCTCCACCGCTACCAGATCGAAGGAGGTGCCGGCGACGAGGGCCGGGCGAGCTACTTTCTGCGCATGGCGACGGGGGTGGTGGTCGGCGTGGGGCTGTTGATTACCGTACTCTCCTTCTTCATTCTGTTGTTGAGTATTTTCCTGATGCTGCAAAAGAACTTGAAGAAGCTCGAAGACCTGTTGATGCTCGGCTATACGCCTGCGCAGGTGGCACGGCCTTATCAGTTGCTGGCGCTGGGGCTGAACCTGTCGGTGCTGGCGTGCGCCGTGCCGGTGGTCGTTTGGGTGCGGTCGAAATACCTCCCGATGGTACGAATGCTCGGTGAGGATTATGCGGCGCCCGGTATCTGGGGAATGCTTCTGGCCGGGATCGTCGTGGTCGGGGCGGTAGTGTTGATCGATATGCTGGTGATCCGTCATAAGGTGAACGGGCTTTGGACACAGCGGTAGCGTCGTGATGCAATAATGATGAAATAGCAGTCTCCCAATTGGGCTGCTATTTTCTTTCTGTTCTAAAAAAGAGAGAGGAAGGAAATAATAATTTTCCTGAAAATGTTGCTGTTATGTATTTTAACCGGATGCGTTGGAACATTCCGATTGTTTTCAAATTGAGGATGTTTCACTTTCTGTTTATAATCGGTTTTTTATGGTAGTTCGCCAATTCAAATAGTATCTGCTTTTGAATGGTACAAATAGTTTCCGGTCCTGTCTGTTCGAATTATGGTCGGAGAAGTGCATTCGCATAGTAATACTTTTTCCAATTGGAGTAAGAAGATTCGACGGGAGCCCCTGCTAGTTGGAATTTATGAGGCAGAGAACAGAATTTACGGATATGAAAGTATTGCCAATTGAGAAATGGGGCATGCCCTTTCAGGATTAACGAATTTTATAGATGTTTTTTTGTCAGTTGTCTATGTCTCGGTTCTGCATTATTTCGAGGCGGGTATCGTATAAAAAACACAGACCAGAGCTACGTCTTGTGGATTGAATAGTTTTTTGTTCCCAATTTTGTATATTATTTTAGATTATACAAAAATAATACGTCCGTTTCCTTTAAAGGAAACGGACGTATTATAAAAAAGATAGATGCATTTTATTTATAGTCAATTGCATCCGGATTGTCGATTACCAGTGTGGAAATCGACTGTCCTTCAGCCAGCCACAGTTTGGTCAGTGGATTGCCTTGACAGTAAAGGGTCTCCAGATGCAGATTGTTGCTGACATCCAGAGTTGTCAGCGTGTTGTCTTTGCAGTTTAGCTCGGTCATTGCGGGCTGTCCTGTGACGTCCAGCTCGGAAAAATTCGCATTGTTGCAGTTTAATGTCTCGACTTTCGCACAATCAGTCAGGTTTAATTTCGTCAGAAAAGTATTGCCACAATCAATCTTTCGGAGTTCTGTCCGGCCCGAGAGGTCGAATTCTCCTTTCAAATTATTTTGGCTGCAATTGAACGATGTAATATTCTTGCAGGTCTCTATTTTTAGTGTTTCAAGCAGATTGTTCTGGCAGTGCAATGTCGTAATTTTCGAATTGGTTGTCAGATCGAGTGTCGTAAGACTATTGGCATAACATTCTAAGAAACTCAATTCCGGCAACTTCGATGTATCAAGTGTTGTAAGATTGTTGTTGTAACATCCCAATGAAGTCAATTTTTCCAATCCGGAGAGGTCCAATGCCGCCAATTTGTTCGAACCGCAGTTCACAATTAGCATTTCTGAACAGTTGGATATATTTAAAGTCGTAAGTTGATTTTGACTTACATCAAGATAAGCGAGATTTGACATTCCGCCTACGTCGCAAGTTGTTAGTTTATTCTTGTAAACTTGTACGAGTTGTAAAGTCGAACATTCTTGAAAATCGAGAATTCCGATTTCATTCACATTGCCGTAAAATTGCTTGAGAGAAGTACATCCTGAAAGATTCACCGTCTTGATAAGGTTGTAGGAACAATCTACGTATTCGAGTTTGTCCAACCCACTCAAATCGAGGGAGGTGATGGCATTGAAGTCGCATTCCAGATTAATCAGGTTTTTGCAGTATTCGATTCCTTTCAGTGAAGTGATCGGCACTGCTTCCTCGTCCTCCTCGTCAAATCCGAGATAGAGTTCCGTCACACGCAATGCTTCTTCAGGAGAAATTGCACCATCATAGTCTTGGTCATAATAGGATAGCATAAAATTTTTGAAGGAACTGTCGTCGAAGACTACCATGCCCTCGGGAGTCTCGCTGGGCGAAGCCTGCGAAACGGGGATATTCTGCTTTGCAGCGATATCACCAGATTCGGATATGACATAAACCGTCAGGGTCCCCGTACGCGCCTCGTCGCCGGAATAAGCTTTTGCTGTTGCGGAAAATCCCGTCTCTGTACGTTCGATCTCCAGCCACGAGATGTTATCCGTATACTCCCAATAAGGACCATCGGTAGTAACAGTTACTTCCACTGTCTGCTTTGCACTTGGGAATTCCAATTTATTGGGTCTTACGCTCAACGAGTAATTCACGTTGTTGTCATCCGTCTTTGGAGGCTCTTCTTCATTATTGCTGCAGCCTGGGGTTGCCAACAATATAAATCCGGTGCAAACAAATGTAAAAAAATGAAAAAGGTTTTTTTTCATGTTTGTGTGAAAATTTATTATTTTCCAACTATTTTCTCCGGAATCCCCGCTAATCGCTGAGATTCCGGAGAAATAAAAATGAATTTTCTAATTTTGATTATTCGTAGTAGGCTTTTACGCAACGAACGGGATTGCCGTAGCCCCAAGAGTCGTCCGTCGACTCGTTATCCAACAGAGGCCACGAAACAAAGAAAACCCAGGCACGTTGATTGACTGATAATTCACTGCTCCAGATATTGACCAGACCATCCTCTCCGGCCACATAGCGCAATGCGCCTTTATCTGAGGGATGTGCACTCCGGTGCCCTTGGAACGGGAACCAGGTCTCTTCTCCTGCATCGGTTGTATATCTCACTCCCTCGTTAGGATATCGATCTGCCCGATTCTGAACCTTGCTGAACACACCCTTGCGAGGAGTCTGGTAGCCGGGAGGGCAGGGATCGTAATTGCTTTTCGAGAAAGGACGCCACAACGACTTGTCAATAACGTACTTCCAGTCCGATTCGGTATTTTCCGGATCCAGCCAGTTTGCTTGACTGTTAACCAGATCACCGTATATGAAAAGCATTGGTTGGGAAATTGCATATTCGACGGAGCCGATCTCTTTTGTACATTCCGCAGCGACCCATTTCGCCTGACTGTAAGCGGGGTTGCATACGGTCAGTTCGCCGCTGTTTTCGAAAGCGACCGTCTCGTCTGTTTTGCCGCTGATGAACGGATCTTTACGGCCCCACTGGTATAGAAGACCGTAGGATTCCTGACCTTTGGTATCCGTTGCACCTATATTGCGGTCCATGACATAGAATCCGTCTGTTTTACCGCCGCTCTGATAGATGGGGTTGTTCTCGAAGTCAAACGTTTCCGGCAGATCGGTCATCCAGATATGCCAGGACCAGACAATCTTCCCCTGTTCGTCGAATGCAGCGATCAGTGCATTTCCTCTATTTGCAGATGCTGTAAACGAAATTACGCCGTCGGCATATGAGATATCTGAAATGAGTTCGTTACCTTCGGACGTACCCACGCGCGATACCCAAAGCCAATCTGCTTTTGCGATATTCTGAATTGGAGTATTGTCAATTCTCCGCGTCCGGAAAGAGTAAGTTCCGGCCGCATGTACCATATAGCAGTTCGCTGCACCATAGGCGCTCAAATCATTCACACCTGCTTGTCCTCCTGACCATTCGACAGATCCTAAAGAGGCAATTTCGTTGCGATTGACCGTAACTCCGTTAAGTTCATAGTTGAATACGAGACCGATATTATCCGTCAAAACAAGGTTGAAACCTTCGCTATAGTCGCCGGCAGGCAATACGAAACTAAACTCGTGTCCTGACTCGGTGGAAACTCCGGATTTTCCACAATCGAGAGTAATGGATTTCGAAGCGTCGGCATTGAAAGAGAAGGCGAAATCCGATGCTGTCATGTTGACCATGCCATCACCGGCCAAACGTCGGTTGTCTTTGCCTAGCAACTCAATCTTACGTATTGCATGTGGACCCGAAACATTCAGTTTGACGACACCTGCGACATAGCGGAAGTTCAGGTCCGTGGAAGTCGATGTTGCAACAGCCGGATTGAGGGCTGTCAAGGAAGCCCCATATTCTTGTTTGGCAGGAATGTTCACGCGCATCTGCGTGCCGCTTATGCCGTTGATCGAAGAGTTGGAGGTCGATGCATAGTATGAATCGGCTTGGAGGCAGGGACCAAATTCTGCTTCGGATGTTCCCTCGCCACTATATAATAAAACGGGCTCTCCATTAACGTATATGGAAGTTCCGAGGTTCCATATGAAATCGGAACCGTCAGCGGCCTTCTCGACTTTAGCCTTCAAATAAACCACCTGTTCCGTTCCCGGCTCATAGGTTACATCGGTCGAAGCGGTTTCTCCCGAAGGTATGTCGATTGCAGGGAGCTTCTTATTGAGCATCACGCCATTTTCCGTATCGTATATTGTTACCGTGAATCCTCCGTAGGAAGCTGCGGGCAATAATACATCTACAGGTGTCCCTGTTTTTTTCAATTCAATGCCTTGACTGCCTAAATCGACGGTCAGCGTTGAAGATGCTTCGCTGCTCCATTCAATTGTGGGCGAACTTTCGTAGGCCAAGTCGACGGAAAATTTTCCTGCAAGATTGTTACCAGAGGTTGCGGTTAATACGATTTTGGTGATTTTTTTATTATTGTCACCCGAGATATTCAGGCGGAGCGAGCCCAGCAGATTTTTGAATGAAAGGGCGGGGGTGACGCTCGATGCAACCATGGGACGGACCATATCCGCCGAAACACTCTGTGTCGAGGTGAATTCCGACGAGAGTACGTTTTCCGTCACCGTGCCGGTACCTATGTCGTAAGCGGCGTAGTAATGTTCGGCCTTGGGCACCTTGATGGTGGCTGCTGCACTGCCGACTCCTTCTTCAACGGTATATTTTACTCCGTTGATCAGAACCTCGTCTCCGGATTCCCAAAGCCTCTCGTTTTCCAATGTGGCGATCAGAGATACCGTTTCGCCCTCTTCGGGAGTCGGAGCGGGATCCGAATCGGAGCAGGAGGTGCAGCACATCAGGAGTGCCGCCAAGCCCCATAAATAAGTAAAATTAAAT
>ENA-UAOT01000201-UAOT01000201.1-human-gut-metagenome-genome-assembly--contig:-NODE-201-length-31268-cov-6.771153_pt1 | contig 31268 bp, 19 predicted proteins | sample MGYA00243475_ERZ654567 | MGnify/ENA primary metagenome ERZ654567 (study PRJEB26926, sample SAMN06164482) | human gut metagenome | biome: ENVO:00009003; feature: ENVO:2100002; material: ENVO:00002003... | reverse complement strand
GTCTCGTGGGCTCGGAGATGTGTATAAGAGACAGGAATAATAATATAAGAAAAGCCGTCTGATGTAATGTCAGACGGCTTTTTCTTTAGGGGGTGTATCTCATTTTCTGTGTCTGTAATTGCCTTTATGCAACTTTATTCCTACCTTTGCAAAGATAAATTTGATAGATTGATAGATAATTATGCCGAAACAAACTCTTTTAGGACTAACACTCACTGAATTGCAAGCAGCGGTGAAGAGACTGGGAATGCCCGGATTTGCCGCTAAGCAGATAGCTTCATGGCTGTATGACAAGAAAGTGAATTCCATAGATGACATGACCAACTTGTCGTTAAAACACCGTGACCTCCTGAAAGATGTCTATGAAGTGGGAGCAGATGCACCAGTGGAAGCTATGCGCTCGGTGGATGGTACGGTGAAATACTTGTATCGGGCAGGGGATAAACATTTTGTTGAAGCGGTTTACATTCCGGATGAAGACCGTGCCACACTTTGTGTTTCGTCCCAGGTGGGATGCAAGATGAATTGCAAATTCTGTATGACAGGTAAGCAGGGCTTTACCGCTAACCTGACTGCCAACCAAATTATCAATCAGATCAATTCTCTCCCTGAACGGGACAAGCTGACCAATGTGGTAATGATGGGGATGGGAGAACCTCTGGATAATCTGGACGAGGTACTGAAAGCTTTGGAAATTATGACTGCTCCCTATGGGTATGGATGGAGTCCTAAACGGATTACTCTTTCTACTGTTGGTCTGCGCAAAGGCTTTCAACGCTTTATTGAGGAATCTGAATGCCATCTGGCTGTCAGCCTGCATTCTCCGGTTGCTTTGCAGCGCCGGGAATTGATGCCTGCCGAGAAGGCTTTCTCCATTACAGAAATGGTAGACTTGTTAAAAAACTATGATTTTAGTAAACAGCGTAGACTATCTTTTGAATATATTGTTTTTAAAGGCGTGAATGATTCGTTGCTCTATGCTAAAGAATTATTGAAACTCTTGCGCGGGCTGGATTGCCGTATCAATCTTATTCGTTTTCATGCCATTCCCGGGGTAGACCTGGAAGGGGCGGATATGGAAACGATGACTAAACTCCGTGATTACCTGACTTCCCACGGTTTGTTTACTACGATACGTGCTTCCAGGGGTGAAGATATATTCGCTGCCTGTGGTATGCTTTCTACTGCCAAACAGGAAGAGAATAAACAAGAATTAATATAAATTATTAACTTTGGCTCGGATGATATACGTATTCTTCGTAGTTTTGTAAAAACATTAACTGGTAAGTATATGAGAAAGCACCTGTTTTATCTAAGTTTAGCTCTTGTAGCAATAGCCTTTTCCGCATGTAGTAGCGGTAAGAAGGGCGTGTTTGGTGCGACTTCAAGTGGTCGTGCGTATGAAATCCTGGTAGTAGTAGATCCAGCTATGTGGGAACGTCCTGCCGGTAGGGCACTTTATGATGTACTTGATACGGATGTGCCGGGGCTTCCCCAATCTGAGCGTTCATTCCGCATGATGTATACTTCTCCTGCAAATTATGATGCTACATTAAAGCTGATTCGCAATATTATCATTGCTGATGTGCAGGATATTTATACTCAGCCTAAATTTAAATATGCGAAGGATGTATATGCATCTCCGCAGACTATCCTGACGATACAGGCGCCTGATGAAGCTTCATTCGAGACGTTTGTGACGGAAAACAAGCAGACCATTATTGATTTCTTTACACGTGCAGAGATGAACCGTCAGATTACACAGCTGGAAAAGAAACATAATGATTATGTGTCTACAAAGGTTAAGAGTATGTTTGATTGTGATGTATGGGTGCCGGCAGAGCTTTCTTCTACCAAGCAAGGAGAGAATTTCTTCTGGGCAGGTACGAATGCAGCTACCGCTGATCAGAACTTTGTCATTTACTCTTTCCCTTATAGAGACAAGAATACTTTTACTAAGGAATATTTTGTGCAGATGCGTGATTCTGTTATGAAAGCTAACATTCCGGGAGCTAAGGAAGGTATGTATATGGCTACTGATACCTTGATGACTGATGTACGTCCTCTTAATATTCAAGGAGAATATGCACTGGAAGCTCGTGGCTTGTGGCGTATGAAAGGTGATTTTATGGGTGGTCCGTATGTATCGCACATGCGTCTGGATCCGGTGAACCAGCGTATCATTGTTGTAGAAGCTTTCATTTATTCACCTGATAAGCTGAAACGTAATCTGATGCGTCAGATGGAAGCATCTCTTTATACATTGAGAGTTCCGGGTGACAAGCAAACAAGTGCAGAGATACCATTGGGGGTGAAGAAAGAGCAAGCTCAAATTGCTGATCAAGAAAAATAATATTGAGAATGTATAAGGAGAATCATTATTAAAGAAATATTTTTCATCCGCAGGTTACGTGGATAACGCAGATTGGGATTTTAATGAATCTGTGTAATCTGTGTAACCTGCGGATGAAAAGTTATCACTGGGACTCCTGATGCATTCTCATCTAAAAATGATATATATTGAAAAATGGAAGATAATAAAATAAGAGTCGGCATTACACAAGGTGATATAAACGGCGTGGGTTATGAGGTTATTTTGAAGACATTCTCTGACCCTGTTATGTTGGAACTGTGTACACCTATTATTTATGGTTCGCCTAAAGTGGCTGCTTATCATCGTAAGTCACTCGATTTGCCGACAAACTTCAGTATCGTGAACTCTGCTGCAGAAGCGGTTCATAATCGTCTGAGCGTAGTGAACTGTACGGATGATGAAGTGAAGGTGGAATTTTCGAAAGCAGATCCTGAAGCCGGAAAAGCTGCACTTGGAGCACTGGAAAGAGCTATTGAAGAATACAAGGAGGGACTGGTCGATGTGATTGTTACTGCTCCTATCAATAAGCATACCATTCAGTCGGAGACTTTTGCATTTCCCGGTCATACGGAATATATAGAAGAACGTCTGGGTAATGGTGCCAAGTCACTGATGATTCTGATGAAAGATGATTTCCGGGTGGCTTTGGTTACAGGGCATATTCCTGTCAGCCAGATTGCATCGACTATAACGAAAGAATTGATACAGGAGAAATTAGCTATCTTCAATCATTCATTAAAGCAGGATTTTGCTATCGGTGCACCGCGTATAGCTGTGCTTTCTCTGAACCCGCATGCGGGTGACGAAGGATTGTTGGGAAAAGAAGAGGAAGAGATTATTATTCCGGCATTGAAAGAAATGGCTGCAAGGGGCATATTGTGCTATGGTCCATATCCGGCTGACGGTTTTATGGGTTCAGGTAATTTTACTCATTTCGATGGAGTGCTTGCCATGTACCACGATCAGGGATTGGCTCCGTTCAAGGCGCTGGTAATGGATGAAGGTGTGAATTACACTGCTGGATTGCCTGTGATACGTACTTCACCGGCTCACGGCACTGCTTATGATATTGCTGGAAAAGGATTGGCCAGTGAGGATTCTTTCCGTCAGGCTATTTATGTGGCTATCGATGTATTCCGTAATCGCCTGCGCGATAAGGAAGCACATGCCAATCCCTTACGAAAACAATATTACGAAAAGCGTGATGACAGCGATAAGCTGAAACTTGACAGTGTGGAAGAAGATTTATAGAATGACAAAAGCGGAAATACAACAAGTAAAATTACGATTCGGCATCATTGGTAACAATGAAGCATTGATGCGTGCGATAGACGTTGCCATTCAGGTAGCGCCTACCGACCTGTCTGTACTGATAACCGGAGAAAGTGGTGTGGGTAAGGAGAGCTTTCCCCAGATTATTCACCAATACAGTAGACGTAAGCACGGTCAGTACATTGCAGTGAACTGTGGTGCCATTCCCGAAGGAACCATTGACTCGGAATTATTCGGTCACGAGAAAGGAGCCTTTACTGGTGCCATCGGTGAGCGGAAAGGATACTTTGGTGAGGCGGATGGTGGAACAATCTTCCTGGATGAAGTGGGAGAATTGCCTTTACCTACGCAGGCTCGACTGCTCCGGGTGCTCGAGAGTGGAGAGTTTCTAAAAGTCGGTTCGTCTAAGGTGCAGAAAACCAATGTGCGCATTGTGGCAGCTACTAATGTAAATTTGACACAGGCCATTTCCGAAGGACGTTTCCGTGAAGATTTGTATTACCGTTTGAATACTGTACCTATTCAGGTACCCCCTCTGCGTGAGCGTGGAGAGGATGCATTCCTGTTATTCCGCAAGTTTGCATCAGATTTTGCTGAAAAGTATCGTATGCCTGCCATTCAGTTGACAGAAGATGCTAAACAATTATTGATTTCTTATTCATGGCCCGGTAATGTACGGCAGTTGAAGAACATCACGGAACAGATTTCCATCATTGAAACTAACCGTGAAATCAATGCTGCCATTTTGAGTGGATACCTGCCGGCGCAGAATAGTATGCAACGCCTTCCCGCTTTGTTTGGTGTGAAGGAATCCAAGAGTTTTGAAAGTGAGCGGGAAATCCTGTATCAGGTTCTTTTCGATATGCGCCAGGATGTGACGGAATTGAAAAAGCTTGTGCATGAGATCATGACTGAACGTGGGAAAGCTGCTGCTCCGGCTGTGCCTGCTACTTATTTCGCCCAACCGCCTGCTGTGGTAACTCCGGTTTCTCAGAGTGTGCCTACCATCATTCATCCTTCCATAAAGTCGTCTCATGATATTGATGATGACATACAGGACACGGAAGAATATGTAGAAGAATCTCTCTCTCTGGATGAGGTGGAGAAAGAAATGATACGAAAAGCCCTGGAAAAACATCATGGTAAACGCAAGAGTGCGGCAAAGGATCTGAATATTTCCGAGCGTACCTTATACAGAAAGATTAAAGAATATGGATTGGATTAAAAAAATAGCTTCGACAGCATTGTTGTTGAGCGTGTTACTGATAGTAAATTCGTGTAGTATTAAAGTAGGACTGGCACCGATTAGTTCGATTGACTACTCCAAGGTAAAGACAGTCTCGATAGCTGATTTCCAGAATCGTGCAGAGTATGTTTATGCTCCGCTGGCTACTGAATTTAATCAGGGGCTGAAAGATTTGTTCATTCGTCAGACCCGTTTATCACTTGTGAATGGCAATGCTGATATTGAAATTGATGGCGAGATTACCGGTTATAACCAATATAACGAAGCGGTGGATGCCAGTGGGTATTCTTCAAAAGTAAAAGTCACCTTGACTGTGAAGGTTTCTTTTGTGAATAATACGGATCACAAAGACGATTTTACTGACCAACAATTCTCCGCTTTCCAGACTTATGACTCTTCCAAATTGCTGACCGAAGTACAGGATGAGTTAATTAAACTGATGGTGAAAGACATAACGGAACAAATATTTAACGCAACCGTAGCTAACTGGTAGAAGTAGGAATGACGCCTGTACATTTGCAACAATGGATACAGCATCCCGAGGCGTTGAATCGGGATACCTTATACGAACTTCGTACGTTGGTAACCCGCTATCCTTACTTTCAGTCGCTGCGTTTGCTCTATCTCAAGAACCTCTATGTGCTGCACGATATTAACTTCGGTGCAGAATTACGTAAGGCCGTACTGTATGTATCGGACCGCCGTGTATTGTTTTATCTGATTGAAGGTGACCGGTATGCCCTTCATCCTTATACTTCAGAATCTGTTGTCGGAAAGGAACTGGAGGAAGAGCCGAGTATCGACCGTACCCTCTCATTAATAGATGCTTTCCTTGCTACTGTGCCGGAAGAACATTCCCAAACGACAGAGTTGGATTATGCAATGGATTATACCACCTATCTGATGCAGGATGATGAAGATACAGACGAAGTGGATACATCATCGACTGTTTCGGTAGAAGTTCCCAAGTTGCGTGGACAGGATCTGATAGACGGATTTATCCGGCAGAGTGAAACCGAGGAAGGCATCAGCCTGAAGTTGCTGAAAGAGGAAAATCCGCTTCTACTTCCATTGATTGAGGAGGAAGAGGACGAAGTCGAAGAAGAAACATCGGTTATAGCCGAAGAGATTCCTCAGCCCACAGAGGTAGAAACAGAGGAGGAAGATGATTCCGAAGATACGGATACTGATGAAGAGACGACTCATCAATCAGCTTCGGATGAGCTGGATGACAGTTGTTTTACTGAAACTTTGGCGAAAATTTATATCAAACAGCGCCGATATGACAAGGCTCTTGAAATTATTAAAAAATTAAGTTTGAATTATCCAAAAAAAAATGCTTACTTTGCAGACCAAATCAGATTTTTGGAAAAATTGATTATTAACGCTAAATCAAAATAACAAAATGTATTTATTCTTAGTTATCTTAATGGTGGTTGCATCTTTGCTGATGTGCTTCATTGTATTGATTCAAAATTCCAAAGGAGGCGGTTTAGCATCCGGTTTTTCTTCTTCCAATCAGATTATGGGTGTGCGCAAGACTACTGACTTTCTGGAAAAAGGAACATGGTTCTTGGCAGGATTCATGGTCGTAATGAGTATTGCTACTGCTTATGTGGTTCCTACTTCTTCCGGTAAGGGAGGCGATGTGATTCTGGAGCAAGCTCAAAAAGAAGAAAAGACCAATCCGTATAACATGCCTACTGGTACAGCTGCTCCGCAGACAGAAGCTCCTGCTACAACAGAAACTCCTGCAACAACTGCTCCGGCTGCTGAAGATTCAGCTAACTAAAGCTAAGCGCGGATGAGCCCGCAAAAGAAATAAGAAAGAGGTTGATGCCGAAAAGGTGTCAGCCTTTTTTCTTTTTATGACGGATTTAACTACCTTTGTCGGGATTATGCAGTCTGACTAATAATTAATCTAAATAGTACAATGACAGAACAATTAAAACTTAAATTGAATGACTCCAAAGCTACCCGGTGGGGAGCATTGGTAATTGTTGCTTTCACCATGATGGCAGCTTACTATGTAAACGATGTGGTAGCACCACTGAAAACAATGTTGGAGTCGGATCTTGCTTGGACAAGTAGTGATTTTGGATTCTTTACAGGTGGATATAGTTTCCTGAATGTATTCTTCCTGATGCTGATTTGGGGTGGATTAATCCTTGACCGTTTTGGTATCCGTTTCACTGGTAAATTATCAACTATCTTGATGGTGGGAGGTACGGCACTTGAATATTATGCCATGACAGGGCTTGCCGGTCCGGATGCACAGATTTTCGGTCTTAACGAGATTTTCGGTTATAAAGCAGGCGTATTCGTTGCATTTGCCGGCTATTCTATTTTTGGTGTAGGTGCGGAAGTTGCCGGTATCACTGTTTCTAAAATTATAGCCAAGTGGTTCAGGGGTAAAGAACTGGCTACGGCTATGGGTGTACAGGTAGCACTGGCACGTATCGGTTCGCAAGCCGGTTATGCGGTGGCTATTCCTTTGGCACGTGCTTTCGGTATCACTACTCCGGTATTGGTAGGGTTGATTCTTCTCTTAGGTGGTCTGGTTGCTTTCTTTATTTTCTCAGTAATGGATAAGAAGCTTGACAGACAGATGGAAGCAGAAGCCATAGCAGCAGGTACAGAAGGGGAGGAAGAGAAATTCTCTTTCAAAGATGTGAAGAATATCCTCGTTAACCCGGGCTTCTGGTTGATAGCTTTGCTGTGCGTATTATTCTATTCTTGTGTATTCCCTTTCCAGAAGTTTGCTTCCGAGTTGATGATTATCAAATATGGTATTAATGAGAATGTAGCGGGTACTTTTGCCGGATTGCCGGCTTTGGGTGCTTTGATTCTTACTCCAATATTCGGTGGATTTATAGATAAGCGCGGTAAGTCAGCTTCTATTATGATACTGGGTGCTGCAATGCTGATAGGTGTGCACTTTATTTATGCCATTCCTGCCATTAATTACTGGTTAGTGGCTATTGGTTTGATGATTATTCTGGGTATTGCTTTCTCGTTGGTGCCTTCAGCTATGTGGCCTGCGGTTGCTAAGATATTCCCTGTAAGCCAGTTGGGTACAGCTTATGCATTGATTTTCTTTATTCAGAATATTGGTTTGTGGGGTATTCCTACGCTGATTGGTAAAGTACTTGATCTTTATTGTATTGTGGGCAAGAAGGCGGATGGAACGAATCTGTACGACTATACGATACCTATGTGTATATTTACAGGTATTGCCTGCTTGTCTCTTGTGGTGGCCTTTATGCTGAAGAGGGCCGATAAAAAGTTTGGTTATCAACTAGAAGAACCCAATATTCAGAAGTAAGTATAAACGGATGCGAGTATGGAAACACCAGAAGGAAAAGTCAGTCTGTTGGATGCTGTTCCGGTTTGTTGTGACCACATCTTGACCGAATGGGAGGGAGATTACGCTGTAATCTCCTATCCCCGGTTCAAGTATGAGTGGATGCGCCGGCTTTTGTTACCGAAAAGCATGTCTCCTGATATTCATGTCCGCTTTGAAGAACACGGCAGTGCAGTGTGGCGTCTGATAGACGGGCGGCGTACGGTACGGGAGATTGTTTCCCAGCTTGCCGATCATTTCCATCCTGATGAGAATTATGCTTCACGAGTCACGACTTATGTGATGCAATTACGAAAGGATGGATTTATAAAATTACTCTCTGTCAACCTTTAATAAAGCCCCCGTTTCAGGATCGAATAATACCTTTATTGTGGAATTCTTATTGAACAGTACAGGAGCGAGATATTCGACTACACCAAATTGTGTGACAGGGATTTCTGAATTATACAATTCTTTATTGTTATAACTTAATGTAACGTGAGCTCTGCCCGGTACATTGTAGGCAACCCCTTCATCCACCTTCTTCTTTGGATCGACTTCAGGGATTTTTATGCTTTTAAGGTCAGTTACCGTGATATAAATAGGTTCGCCTGCCAAGTCATTGTTAGCTACAATACCCAACTTCTTAGAGAAACGGAAAGCAACTTCATTCTCCATCTCTTTGGGGACGATGCGTATGGTATATATTTTCTCTTCATCGGTCACTTTACCTGCAAACATTTCGGTCATAGCACTTTCCTGCAAGGTCAGGTTATCCAGCATAAGCTTTAGTTGTGCACCGTCTTTGGGCATGTTGTCCGATTCACCGCGCAACAGGGCATTTTTGCTTTCACGGATGTTATAGATTTCTTTTGCAACCAGTTCCGCCATTTTTGCCGTTGAATTTGCCATCAGGATTTCTTCTGTCAAGAAGCTACGGGGATTGACGTTAGGAGTATTGTCTGCTGCCTTGGGAGTGGCAGGAGTTGCTTTCTTTTGTCCGCTGCCCAACGGCATGTTGATGGAGTAGACGATGCCGTCTTTGCTCAATTCGATAAGAGGAGCCACGGTTTTGTCTTTCATCTTCACGAAATATATATTCTCTTTATCAGGTATACCGACTACTGCTGTTTGTATCTTGTCCAATGTCCAGTAAGTTTCCGGTTCGGAAGAGACATTATTCAATCGCAGATAACGGTCAGCATACTTGGAAAATTCTCCGGGAGTATAGATATGTTTAGTGGCTTGCACGGTAAGTTCGATTTCTGTTTTCGGAAGTACATAAGTAACGCCGTAGTCTTTGCCACGCATGATACCTGTTGTCACTTCTGTTTGCGCTATGGCAGAAACGGAGAACAACAGTGCTGAGAGTAATACTATATTTTTTTTCTTCATAAGTCGCGTTGTTTAAACAATTTCGGTTGAGGGACAAAGTTAATGAAGTTATTTTTGTCAAGAGTAAGATTATAGAATATTAACAGAATAGGCTGTCTGGGTGAGTTAGCGGCTCTTTTCGCTCCATGAGATGGTGTGTTTTGTCCCAATAGATCATTTCTTTTGTATCATTAGATGGTATGTTTCATCTCGATAGATGGTTTGTTTTACCTCAATAGATGATGTATTTTGCCTCAAAGTATCTTATCTTTCGCCTGAAAAGGTATCGGATATAAAAAAACAGGGAGAAGCAAATGCTTTTCCCTGTTACTATCTGTGAACCCGAATCTAAATCAGGATTACGATGCCAAATATACGAAATTAAAAACCGGAAGTCAAGCTTTTACCCGGTTATTTTACGAATTGGATGCAAACGGGTTTATCGATGCTGATGTCTTGATGCGTATCTGATAACAAACCTGTTACGGAATCCCGTTGGAATACCTGAATGACATGACTGTCGCGGCAGGCGGCCAACAGATATTTCCCGTTCGGGGTGATAATAAAGTTACGCGGATGAATCCCCGTCAACTGGTAGCCTACTTTTGCCAACATGCCGTTTTCCGGATTTACTTCGAAGATGGCAAGGCCGTCACCTTTCAGGCGATTGCTGGCATACAGGTATTTCCCGTCGGGACTGAGATGTATATCGGCACTGCCACGTGCACGGAGTGTGTCGGCTGCAATGGTCTGTATCTTTTCTAGTTTGCCGTCCAAGTAACTGAAAGCGGTGATGTTGCCGGATAATTCGCTGATAAGATACGCGTACTTGCCGTTCGGGCTGAAGGTGAGATGACGTGGACCGGAATTAGGATCTACGTCAATGGCTTCGGCAGAAGGGTGGGGGATAATGCTCTTCGGATGTATGACAAAGCGCAGGATGCGGTCGGCACTGAAGTCAGTGGCAAAGATATATTTTCCATCCGGAGAGAAGACAGTGCAATGCACGTGGGGTGTTGCCTGCCTTTCAGTGTCCGGTCCGCCGGTACTGCCTTCAAAAAGCGTATCGACAGGTTCTAATGAACCGTTCTTTTTCAGCGGGAAGATGGACATGCTACCTCCGCTATAGTTGGCTGTGAGTACTTCTTTTCCATTGGTGGCAACGTAGCAGGGATCGGCTCCCATAGTGGGCTGGCGGTTCAATAAGCTGAGTTTCCCTGTTTCCTTATCGAAGGAGAAAGCATTGAGAGCAGCTGTTGTGTCGTTCATTTCGCTGACGGCATAGACAAACTTTCCATCTTCCGAAGGGATGAGATAAGACGGGTTGAGCACTTCGATGGAACTGAGCGAAGTGGCAAGTCCCGTTTCCTGGTTGAAGCGGAAGGTGTAAATACCTTTGCTGTTTCCATCGGTGTACGTACCTACCAGCATGGCAAGTTCGTCACTTCCGTTGTTTACGTTTCCCGCTTTGCGGGGTGCGCAGGCTGTCATTGCTAATCCAAGCATACAGAAAAGAAGAGATTTCATTAGTGATTAGTGTTTAGTGATTAGTGATTAGTATTTGGTGATAAGTGATAATTGGTTGGCTCCGTTTTGTACACGGTACTAATCACTTATCACTTATCACTAATCACTAATCACTTATCTGTTAATTTTCACTTCTGCCACTCCTACACGATCGTCATTCAGCACAATGCGCAAGTCGCTGGCAGTAGTTCCTTTGAACGTATATGAAATCAGCTTTCCGTACTCGCTGACTGTACCCGAATAAACTGTCAGGAATTGTCCGCCGCCACTTGAAAGCTGGATTTCAAACTCCGCGGGCAGACCGTTGCCTCTGCTGAATGCAATGGAAACACCGTCTACTTTGGAGCCGTTCTCCAAGGCAAAGGTAATATAATCTCCTTTATTTCCTTCCCAAACAGTATTCATTTTTTTATCGAGCACGTTCATTGCACTTTCCGGATTGGTGCTGGCAGTTACGGGAGCATCCGTTTTTGCCTGTGCTTGCATGGGGGCGTTGGGATCTTCTACTGTCAATTTTCCACTCAGTCGGATGTCTTCGGAAGAAGCACCTATCATAATGCTGAAGTCTCCCGGTTCCACCACCCATTCCATGTGCTTATCCAGTAATTCCAGTTGTTTGCGGTCGAGGGTGAAGACTACCTCTTTCGTTTCTCCCGGTTGCAGGTAGATACGCTCAAAGCCTGCCAGATTCTTTTCGTAAGTGGTAACGCTGCTCAGGATGTCGCGAACATACAGCTGAATCACTTCATCGCCTGCACGTTTTCCGGTATTTGTTACTTTGCAGCGTACAGTTGCCTTTTGGTTTGGTGTAATCACTTTCGGGCTGATTTCGATGTCGGAATACTCAAAGGTGGTGTAACTCAGACCGTAGCCGAATGAATAGAGTGGTCCGTTGACGCGTGACATGTTTCCATCCGGTCCCGGATTCTTTCCACCATCAATCTGTGAAGAGGGTTTGCAGGGGAAGTTGAACGGGATTTGTCCAACGCTTTTCGGGAAAGTGACTGTCAGTTTTCCGCCCGGATTATAATCTCCGAAGAGCACATCGGCTACTGCTGTTCCACCTTTGGAGCCCGGATACCATGCTTCTAAAATAGCGGGAACGAACTTGTCTGCCCAATTGATGGATAGCGGGCGACCGTTAATCAGCACCAGTACGACGGGCTTTCCGGTTGCCTGTACGGCTTGAAGCAGTTTCAGTTGTCGTCCCGGAAGGTCAAGGCTGCTGCGCGATTTGTTTTCACCGCAGGTACGTTGTCCGCCTCCTAATACGACTACGGCTACATCTGCCTGGCGTGCGTTTTCTACTGCTTTATCGATTTCAGCTTGTTCGTTATCTGTCATCGGATAGTCGATAAGTTCGCTTTCCGGCCAGTTGGCATCTACAAGGTCACAGCCTTTGGTATAGAGCACTTCTGCTTTGCCTTCAGTTTTTTGGCGAATGCCTTCCAGCACTGTGGTTACTTCTACTGCCAAAGGACCGTAGTGTGTCAGTGCATATCCCTCTTCGTCTGCATTGGGGCCGCACACTGCTATCTTCTTCACGTTGTTGATATCCAATGGCAACACGTTGTTTTCATTCTTCAACAAGATGAGGCTTTCGCGTGAGGCTTGCAGTGCAAGAGCTTCATTCTCGGCTTTCTCTACTTCTTTATCGGCTCCTGCAAGGTCAGTCTGATAGGGAGCGTCGAACAGCCCTACGAGGAATTTTACACGCAGAATGTCGCGTACACGGTCGTTAATCACTTCTTCGCTTAGTCCGCCCTCTTTAACCAATTCGCGCAAAGGCAATACATATGAATCCGGTGACCGGAAGGTGCAACGTACATTCAGACCGGCTTCTACACTTTGGCGCACGGCTTCTTTCATATCTTTGGCGGTGCTGTGTTTGGTATAGAGATATTCAACGGCGTCACTGTCCGAAACCACATATCCCCGGAAACCCATCTCGCCACGCAGGCGTGTAGTCAGCCAATAATAACTGCCTTGTATGGGGACACCGTCGTAATCATTGTACGAACTCATCACTCCCAATAGTCCCGCTTCCTTTATCACCCGTTTGAAAGGGTAGACGTGTATCATTTCCACTTCGCGTGGTGACATTTGCGGGTCTACACGTGCCATACCTTCGCGGGCGCCCTTGTTGTTACTGTAGGCAACGAAATGTTTTCCGGTTGCTGCTACCTGATGGTTATGTTGCATGCCGCGTACCATTTCAATACCCAGTTCGGCAACGAGGTAAGGAGATTCTCCATATACTTCCTCATAGCGTCCCCAACGCTGGTCACGGCCGACATCGAGGATGGGAGCGTAGACATTGGTATATCCCAACATACGGGCTTCCCGTCCGGTGATTAATCCTATCTGGCGTATCAGTTCGCGGTTCCAGGTATGTCCCAATCCCAGTTGTGTGGGGAAATTGGTGGCACGGTAACTTTCTACTCCGCGGATGCCTTCGTTTGTAAAATCTACGGGGATGCCGAGGCGCGTTTCTTCTATAAAGAAGCGTTGTACTTCATTCAGTGCCCAAGCATGGCGGGAAGCAGGCCATACGTTCGGGTTATCTGACGGGGGAAGTCCCCATTGCTGGAAACCATTCAAGTGCTCGTCGATGGCACCGATACCGTCTTTCCAAAGCATTTGTTTCCATTCGGGGGTGGGGAGGTCGTCCTTCAGCACACGTTTGTAGCCGTAGAGGGTTACCATCTGGCAAGTCTTTTCTTCCAGCGTCATCTGGCTGAGCAGATCTTCGATACGTGCATCCAGTGAGGCATTCGGATCTTCGTATACATCCTTCACTCCGTTTTTGTTGAAGTCTGTCCAGCCTTTCTTGTACATCTCGCTTTTGACGGGTTTGTACACAGCCGGTATCTTCACGGTCTTTTGTGCGCAGAGCAGAGTACTGCCTCCGAGCAGCAGTGTCATTGCAATCAGCTTCTTCATGATATTTATATTTTTGTGTATATTATCTTCTGTTGCCAAAAGTACGGGTTTTTGTCTAAGGAGAGAGGGCAATATCGTTCATTACAATAGTCCTTATTGTCCGGGCGGCTTGTCTTATTCTAAAAAAGACTTGTGAAGTTTCTATTTATGGAAACATTTGCTACCTTTGCGGTGTTCAATCATAAACACATGGAGGCAAAAGAAAGATTTAAAGTTGTTTACTCGACTGATGCAACGGAATTCCTGCAAAAGATAGGAGTAAAGACGCGTGAAAAAATAGTTTATAATATTGATAAGGCTATCTATACATTGGATCCTGAACTTTTTAAGAAGTTAACAGGTGATATTTGGGAGTTTAGAACCTTATATAATGGTAAACAATACCGTCTATTGGCATTTTGGGATAAAACATGTGATGTAGATACTTTAGTTATCGCTACACATGGTTTTATTAAGAAAACTCAGAAAACACCATCAAAGGAAATAGGTAAGGCGATTGAGATAATGAAAGCATATTTTGAACAAAAAAGATTAAGGAGATGGAAGAGATGAAATTTTATACTCATGAAGAAGTGAAAGATTTATTGATAGGAGAAGTCGGTACTCCGGAGCGTGACAGGTATGAGGAACAGCTAGATCTATTCCTCATCGGAGAAGCCATTAAGCAAGCGAGACAAGCCAAGAACTTAACTCAAGAAGATTTAGGTAAACTTGTTGGTGTACAGAAAGCCCAAATATCAAGGATTGAAAATGGTAAGAACTTGACCTTTGCTACAGTAATAAAGCTTTTCAAGGCAATGGGATTGAGTGCCAGGTTAGAAGTAGATAGCTTGGGAAAGATAGCTTTGTGTTAAGGCTTTAATATTTGCAAAGAAAAAGCATTCGATAAAAAAAGAATTCTTATCTTTGCCCCACGATTTCTAAAAACCGTATGTATTCTGGGGTTGACTGGATTTGACAGCGGGTAGAAATAGTAAGTAAGCATGCAGTGCGTCGTTGATTTGCACTTTAATCTCAGTCTTCAAAATTTTATCTGGCGAAAGACAATACGCTCTTGCTGCTTAATCGAATCATAGTAGATTAGCTTAATCCCGGCACTAGGTGCTGGGACGAGACATCACTCGGAAGCTGTTGCTCCGAAGCATTCCGATCCAGTGGTGCAGTTACATCGGGGATAGTTCTTGTCGGCCTTGAGGCGAGAATGAAACTTTAAAGGATAAGGCAATGGTTGATGGCTTTGGTTCTGCCGTTGCTCGAAAACTTAGGCAAAGATAAGCATGTAGAAAGCTTATGATTTCCTCGTTTGGACGAGGGTTCGATTCCCTCCAGCTCCACAAAAAAAGAATTAGAAGAGTCCTCGTACAACAGGGGGCTCTTTTTCTTTGTATACTGACCGGTACATCTTTATATGAATAACATATAAGAACTATTTACGTAAAGGTTTACGTACCTTTTCCGACCACATCCTTATTCTTCATCCGCATAATTCTCCTATTTTTGGCAGTATAAACAGATTTGAAACTATGAATATGCAAAAGAATCTATTTAAACTAACCTTGATGGGAGTTATGCTTCTAATGAGTAATTTCATGTTCTCACAAGTCACAGAACGTGAGCGTCCTAAGGAATGGAATCAACTGACAGAAGGAGCCCGCTTTATGGATCGCTTTCTGCCCATGAAAGGCAAAGTGCTTTCATCGGATACTTGGGGGGCCGGCTGTGTGCGTCTGCGCTACGTTGATAATGGCATCGAAGATGGTATCTGGTCCTATTGGGGTGGAAACATCAGAAAAGGTGAAGACGGTAAATATCACTTGTTTGTATGCGGTTGGCTGGAATGTTCCCCAAAAGGACATATGGAATGGCCCAACTCTTATGTATTTAATGCCGTAAGCGATAATCTGACGGGTCCTTTCAAACCTGTCAATATAATCGGTAAAGGGCATAATCCTGAAATATTCCGGGCAAAGGACGGGCGGTATGTTGTCTATGTGATTGGCGGACGTTATGTCTCCGATGATCTGAACGGGAAATGGAAATACGGGAAGTTCGATTTCAATGCACGCGACCGCCGTATCATCGAAGGTTTGTCCAACCTTTCGTTTGCCCAGCGCGAAGACAGCTCGTATGTGATGGTTTGTCGTGGTGGTGGCATCTGGATCAGTCAGGACGGATTATCAGAATATAACCAGCTGACTGACCAACGCGTTTATCCGGATGTGGACGGACGTTTTGAAGATCCCGTAATCTGGCGCGATCATATTCAGTATCACATGATTGTAAACGACTGGCTGGGGCGTATCGCTTTCTATCTTCGTTCAAAAGACGGGGTGAACTGGGTGGTTGATCCGGGTGAAGCCTATATGCCTGGAATCGCTATACACGAGGATGGACATGCGGAAGACTGGTTTAAATATGAACGCCTTAAAGTGTACCAGGATCAATACGGACGTGCCATTCAGGCCAACTTTGCAGTAATTGATACGCTTAAACACGAAGATAAACCTTTTGATCACCATAGTTCGAAGAATATCAGCATCCCCTTGAATCCGGGATTGTTACTGACTATTCTGGATAAAAAGCCCATTACTGCCGATACCAAAACCATTCGTGTGAGAGTACAGGCAGAGGAAGGCTTTCATCCGCAGACGGATATGGACATAAATTCATTGCGTTTTGGCGCTTCTGAAGAAGTTAATTATGGTAGAGGAAGCAAAGTACTGAAAACGGAGAATGATGGTAATGACTTGATTGTAACTTTTGAAGGTAAAGGGAATGGCATTACCGAGAATGAATTTGCCCCGAAACTGATTGGGAAGTATAAAAATGGAAAGATGCTTTACGGATATGCGCGTTTGCCATACATTGATTATATAGAACCCATCCTTTCTGCTCGTGCACCTGTCTTCTCTGCATCTGGTAAAGGCTTAATTTGCGATATAGAAGTGCAGAACTTTGGGCAGGTCAGTTCGCAAAAGGCTTCGATAACAATAGGATATAAAAAGAATGGGAAAACGATAAAAGTAGCTTCCGGCATTGTTCCGCCTTTGAAACCTTATGAGAAAATGACTTTGCAACTTTCCGGTAAGGGTGTATTTGAACAAGGAAAAGAGTATGAACAAGTGGTGACAATATACTCCGGCAAAAAAAATATATCTACATTTTATCAGAAAAAGAAGGTCGTTGAATAGTTTGGAAGAAGTATGTGTGGGAGGATATCAACTTTCTCTCAACACGGTCTTAACTTCCTGCTCACAAGAAGTTAAGACTTTGTTGACAAGAAGTTAAGACCGTGTAATGTGTTGATTAATAATCCCTTTCTTAAACAGACTGTTCGTCTATGAAAGATCTTTCTTTTTTGCGGACATATAATTAGAGAGGGGATTATTACTTATAGTTTAGCCAGGTTGTGGCTGTAGTATTCTTATTGGTAAAGAAACGTATCCAGCGGGCATGGAATGTTTTAGGGAAAGTATAGTTCAATGTTTTGCCCGGTGCGACATTAAAAGATTTATATTCCATGTAGTCACCATTTCCTGTAGCATCTACTTCTATAGTAAACTTCACGATATCGTTTCCTCTATGTGATAGTGAGAGTTCTTTTCTGTCATAGTGGCTGATGAGATAGGGATCTGATTTCTCCCAAGCTTTCACATCAGTGTCTATCCAAGGACCACCAGAACCGATTGGTTTTCCCATTTTCCATAGATCATCAATAGCACCGGCCCAAATGGCAGCTTTCTTGTCATTCGAAACAATGATATGTTTGTTACCTTTTGCCTTTTTGATGTCTATTCCGGTCATAACTAACAGTCCGCGATACGATGCGTAATCATGAATACGGAAAGAATGGCTGGCTATAGGCCTGATTTTAGCATATCCGTCGGCATTCTCGGCAGGGAGTTCATAAAATGTGCCATGGCAATTGAATAAATCTCTTTCTGTTGCCACTTCCCGACAAATGCGGAGAGTGAGAGATCCTGTCAACTCTGTGTATGCTTTATGGCCCAAAGGAAGCCTCCAACGTCTTTTTTGTTCATCAACAATTAGAATAGAGCCTTTTTCCACGGTGACTACTTGTTGGGGAATGGGTACTTTCATTTTTATTTCAGCACTCATATTCTGATTTTCTTTGCGTACTAATCGGAAAGAGTCGGCCATTTCATAATAGCCATTTTCTATTACTTTATCATCTGCAAAAGACTGTGAAACAATGCCCAATGAACGCTTGTTCTCGCCTAAACTGTACATCAGCCCTCCTATCGGGTCACTCTTTTCCACAAGGGCTAATCCTTTGAACATTTTGTGAGTTTTTGTGCTTCGTTTTTCCTTGGCACTATAATTAAAACTGACGGTAGCTATTGTTGCTTTATCGGACTTAACGCGAATCCACTCTCCCTTTTCTGAAGAGCTAAACTCTATGAAAGCAGTATTTCCTGCTGTTACGTTTATCTGCTTCAATTCTTTCCACTGGTTCTTTCCTTCTTTATCTATTTCGAAAGTAAAGGTAACATCTTGTTCTCCATCATTTTTCAACCAGCTTGTACGGTAGTTCCAACCGGCAAAGAGAAAAGGTTCTGAGTAAGTATTGCCTGGGATGCTTTCTTTAATCCATACGGCTCCATTGGCTGTGGTCGGCCCCAATTCATCAGGAGTAGCCAATGAGGTAAACCATAGATTTGAATTAGACTGTCCAGGTCCGACGATTTCTCCTTTTGCCTGCCGTTTATTCAAAAATTCTTTTTGAGCAGAATCGTCGCACCCGAAAACAAGCCGGTCTTGCCAGCGGGTAAAGTCACCTATAACTTTCAGATAAGCAGACCGTGGACGTATACCGGCTGTATGATCAATGGAAAAGTCATTCGGGAACCGCCAGAACATGCCATGCATAGTCATCAGATAATCTTTCTTGTCTTCAGTACCAATATTCCTGATGCGTGGCCATTCTGTATTCCACCCATGTGCTCCGTCGTAGGTGTTGCTGGCTTTGGGCAGGCGATAGAATGACCAGCCTTTCTTGGCATCACGTGTGCCGAGAATGACGGATTTATGATCCCAACCGGTAGCCCAAAGCGGGTCTGTTGCCGGATTGGGATTTCCATAAATGCCTCCGGGACCAGTCACTTCCGTAAATTGGTTACGGCGGACTACTTTCCAGTCTTTTCCATCCCATTCGGCCAAAACTCCGGCTGGTATGTCAAATTTCTCCAGTGCTTCTTTAGTACCTTCTCCATTATTGGTAAACAACATAACTCCTTGCCCGGAATAGAGCCCTTTGCCGTGTACACCGGGAAGCAGCGGATTTTGTGGACCTGCCGCTTGCCTGTCCGAGTTTTTGGGTAATAAATTTCCATCAGTGTAGAGTGTTTTTACGGATAATGTATGTACATCTACTTCATAGAATCCTTCCTCCATGGTTCCGTAGTAAATTTTGTTAGCGGGATCAGTCAGATGACGTGCATTACCCGTATGGCGGCCGGGCATGATGGTATGAGGAATAGTTCTGACTTTTCTATCTCCGTCAATGGTATACGGACCTATGAAAAGCTGGTTACTTTCTTGATGTATCATACGGTTGGCTGGAGTTCCCCCAATACTTTCTTTATGAACTTTCAAAGTCAATTCAGGACTGATTTCATATAACTTGTCTGATGAGCCATTGGGCAAGTGGGGCCCATAGGTTATTATCCATAAATGCCCTGACCAGGGAACGACGGCCCCTGTGCCACATTCACCTTCATTATTATAATAGGCAAGATGTGGGTAGATGCCGGATAAGGAAGCCGGAATTGTTTTCTTTTCATTATCAGATTTCCATAGATATGGCCTTGCGGACATAGAAGTTGATAGACATAGCTGGAAACTTGCGGTAATAAGCAGTGTTTTGATAAAATTATAATCTTTCATATCTAGTTTTATTGCTTTGGGGATTTATCGAATACTTATTTGAATCTGACTCTCGTTCAAGTGTTCGGAGGTGGCAACTATATTTATAGGTTTCCCTGAACGATCGGATCTGATGATTAATTGTGCATATCCAGAAAAAGCACTCCTTTCTACCAGTACTCCCTGTGGAAAGACGTCGGGTTCATGACAGGAAGGATTACCATTGCCTACGCCCAGTACAATGCCATTTTCTACTTTGAAGCAAATGCGATGATTGGCAGTAGGAACTAAACGCTTTTTTGAGTCGACAATTTTTACTGTAATGATAGCTATGTCGTTGCCGTCTCCCTTTATGGAGTTTCCGGTTTCGCTGGTTAGTTGTAATGATGTCGCTTTTCCTGTTGTTTCTACAGTTGTTACATACTTTTTGCTGCCCATTTTACCTTTGGCAGTAAGTTTTCCCGGTGTATATTTCACCCGCCATGTGGGTATATCATATTTACCTATTGTTTTCTTTCCGAGGCTTTTATTATTAAGAAATAGTTCAACTTCATTCATGTTGGTATATAGTTGTACATCCACTGAATCGGTACCTATTCCGTTCCAATGAGGTAATATATGTAATACAGGTTCATTTGTCCACCAGGCTTTATAGTACCAAAATGCATCTTTTGGATAACCACAATAGTCTAGAATACCAAAATTGGAGACGACGCCCGGCCAATAGTGCATCAAGGCTTCGCCACCATAGTCAAAGCCTGTCCAGACAAATGCACCTCCGATATATTTGCGCGTATCTACGTAACGCATCCATTCTTGTGCAGTAGCTCCCCAGTTAGGCCGGTCATGATCATAAGACTGATGATGATCCTTTTCTTTTATTGTACTATAAATTCCCCGAGTAGTTAGTGTACTGGCTTCTTCGGTTAGTATACAGGGAAGTTGGGGTAGTTCTTTGTGTACATCATCTAAGTTTCCTATTTTGAAATAGTTGGCCCCCTGTACATCTACGGCTAAAGAGAAGCCGCTTCCCCAGCCGCCGTTCATGGCTGCTGTGCACATGCGGGTCGGGTCGAGTTTATGTTGTATGTTTTTCATACGTTCGGCTATCATTCTTCCTTTTTCTGTTTTTTGGATAGCTGGCTCTTCGTTCCCTAAGCTCCAAAGGATGATAGAAGGATGGTTCCGGTCACGTCGGATAATGGTTTTCATCTGCTGAAGTCCCTCATTGCTGGAACTCATCATACGCATTTCATCTATTACCATCATTCCTAAACTGTCACATGCATCCAACAGGGAAACTGTAGGAGGATTGTGGGAAGTACGATAAGCATTGGTACCGAACTCTTTTAATTTCTGAATGCGCCAGGCATTTAAGCGGTTTGGAACTGCTATGCCTACCCCGGCATGGTCTTGATGGCAGCATACTCCTTGCAATTGTACGCGTTTGCCGTTCAGAAGGAAACCTTGGTCGGGACTAAAAGCAATGGTGCGGATTCCGAAGCGGGTAATATAGCTGTCAATAACCGTATTGCCTATTTCTATTTCTGTGCGTAGTGTATAGAGATGGGGTGTTTCCGGTGACCACAGGTGTGCATTATTTACCTGCATTTGAGTTTTTATCTCATTTTTTTCGAGCGAATGAATGTTTAGATGTTTTTCTGTATAAGCTATTTGTTTCCCTTCTATGTCTGTAATGCTGTTTTTTATGCAAACATCTACGGTCTTGTCTGATTCATTGGCAACTTCAATTGATGCTTTTATAACAGCTTGTCGTTTTGTGAGGTCTACATCACTGGTGACGAAGGTGCCCCATTGAGGGATATATACCGAGGACGTTTGGGTCAACCATACATTACGATAAATACCGGCTCCTTCGTAAGACCATAGTTCCGACTGAGTGGCATCTACTCGCACGGTTATCACATTCTCCTTTTCCGGTTCATAGTTTAAGCACTCTGTTATGTCGAATAACAGAGGTGTGTAGCCGCTTTCGTTTCTTCCAAGGTAGATGCCGTTCATCCATACTTGTGCATCTCTGAATATGCCTTCAAATTCCAGGTGATAACGGCAGCCTTTAACGAGTGGAAGCTTCAAGTTTTTCCGATACCAGCCCACACTGTTTTCCGGCGAAAGTCCTCCCAGTTTACGATAGCCTTTTACTTTTAATTGATCTTGAGCAAAGCCCAGTGTCATTCCCCAATCGTGAGGTAAGGATATTTTTTCCCATTGGCTATCGTCATAAATCTCGGTGTGAGGAATCGTAAAACGAGCTTTCTGATCGGCTTGAAGCAAAGTAGCTTCTTGCAGGAAATTTATTTTTGAAAAAGAGAGTGCTCGCCCGTAATTGAAATCTTTTTCGGGATTGGCAGCATGTCCTTTGGCGAAGCGCCAGTCCGAATTAAGCGAAATTCTTTTTCGCATGTTTTGCGCATTGGCAAGAGATACGCATAACAATAAAGTTATTAGATAAAATGTTCTCATATTCATATTACCGGTTAAGTTTTTATCACCGGCAAAGGAATGAAAACATTCTTATGGAGACGTGTATTCACTATACATGAAACATGCTTGTTGAGTACATATTACTCTTCTTCTCCGTTTTCTACATCCTTTTCGTCACCGGGCGTTTTATTCTTTCGGTATGCTTGTGGGATGATGTGGTATTTAGCCTTAAAGCATTTGGTGAATTGCCTGGGTGAAGAGAAACCTAAATGGTCTGCAATTTCCGATATGTTTAGTTCCGGATTATTTTTCAGCATGAGTGCTGCCCGTTTCAGGCGAACGGTGATTATGAAGTCGTAAGGCGTTTGCCCGGTAATGTCTTTTAATTTATTGAATAGTTTGGTGCGGGCGATTCCCATTTCGCGTGCAAAGACATCTACATTGAAATTGGTGTCATCGAGATGTATTTCTATGATACTCATAGCTTTGTCTATGAGTGCTTTGTCCAAAGGGTTTGTCGCCAGCATCTGCGGCATTGCTTGAAGCTGTTTACTGAATTTCTCTTGCAGCATAATCCGGTTGTTGACAAGATTGTTGCAGCGGGATAGCAGGATGTTAATGTTGAATGGCTTGGTAATGTAGTCGTCCGCTCCAATGCGTAGTCCTTCCAGATTGTGTTCGACAGCAGTTTGCGCAGTCAGCAGGACAACCGGGATGTGGCAGGTATCGATGTTCTCTTTGATCAGTTTGCACAGTTCCGTTCCTGACAAAATAGGCATCACTACATCGCTTAATACAAGGTTAGGGTGCTCTGCTTGAACAATAGTCCAACCTTCCGCTCCGTTAGAAGCCGTCATTACGTTATAGAATGTTTCAAATAGTTTCTTAAGCATTTCACGTAAGGAGGCATTATCTTCTATGATCAATATTTTGGCTTCTTTGTTCTTTTCGATGGCCGACTCTGTATTCAGTATGTCAAATTCATGTTCATCCAGAAAAAAAGCCGGATTAGTGTCGTTTGGTAAAGTAAGTTGCAAGTCACTTTTCTTTTCGTTCATTTGCTCGGGCGTCAGATGTTCTTTGCCACTGGGCAGATGTACACTAAAAGTTGTTATTTCTCCCGGATCGCTATAAACCTCTATTGTACCATGGTGTAGCTCCACAATGCCCTTAGTCAGTGAAAGACCGATTCCGGTTCCTGTGTAAGTGGACGATTCTATTTGCTCGGTTTGGTAGAAACGGTTAAAAATCTTATCGATGTCCTGAGGCAGGATTCCGGTTCCATTATCAGTTACTTCAATGATGGCTTCATGGTTTCCTTTTCTTACAGATACCGAAATGCAACCACCTTCCTTCGTGTGCTTGAACGCATTTGAGAGAAGGTTGTTCATCACTTTTTGCATCTGTTTCGGGTCATACCAGATAGGGATATTGTCATGTGTCTTGTGGAAATGGAAGGATGTTTTGTGCTGTATGGCATACTCTTGAAAAAGCAGGAAGTTTTCGTATACGAAATCGACAAGGTTTGATTCACTGGCTTTTATTGTCATATAGCCTTGTTCTTGTTTGCGGAAATCAAGTAACTCGGTAATCAACTCTCTTAGCTGCAGGCTACTCTTGTAGACTCCTAATATCCTGTTGTAGACAGTTGGGACAAAAGACCGCATTTGTAACAGCATTTCCATTTGTCCGATAATTAGCGTGAGTGGGGTACGGAATTCATGTGAAATGTTGGTAAAGAAGCGCAGTTTAATTTGGTTGAGCCTTTCTATATCTTCAGCATGCCTCTTTTCATATTTCAGAGATTCCTGTAGTTTGATGCGGTTATTATACATGCGGATCAGGTAATAGAGGATGCTGCATATGCATAGTGTATATAATAGATAGGCCCATGCCGTGCGATAAAAAGGGGGAAGAATTTCAATATCCAACCTGCTCTCTGAAACAATCGGGTTACCCTTGGCGCGTACAATGAGTGTATATTTACCTGGATTTAGGTTTGTATACGTGATAGCCTGTTGATTACGCATCTGAGTCCAGTTTTGTGAGAATCCTTTTAGGAAATACTCTATTTCATCTTGGTTGAAAGGTATATAATTTGTAGTGGTATATTCAATACTGAACATGGATTGACTGGATTTCAATGTAATTTTGGGTGAATACGTTAAATCTTTATTGAGTATTTGACTCTTGTCATTTACTTGGACTACTTCACCGTTTACTAATAAACGGAAGGGATAAATATCATAACTTTGTGGGATGTAGTTAATAGCTTCGGCTTTAAATGAGATCATACCATCTACACCTCCAATAAATATGTTTCCATTACTTGCTTTATAAACGGAACGTTCATTAGGTGCTGATAGCGGTATACCGTTTTTCTTATTGTAATTCTGGAATTTGCGGGTGGGATAATCCAATATGGAAAAACCGGAATCGGTAATGAATAGCAGTTTGTCAGGTGAGAGTTCGCATACATCATATACATAATTACTCCCTAATCCATGATGTTGCTCATCAAAATTTTCGAAATCATCTGTTTCATATCGATATAAGTCTATGCCACTTTCATTAGTGCAGAACCATAAGCGTTTCTGGCTATCTTCATAGATTCGGTTGACGCTATTGCTACTGATGCTTTGCTTTAAAGCATGATTATGCTTGTAGGTTTGTAAAGCCTTATTGGTGAATGAATATCTGTATACAGCTTTTCCATCACCGCCAATCCAAAGAGTGTTGTGATGATCCACACATACAGAAGTGGCAAAATGAATTTTATTGGATTTATCTTGAAAAAGAGGCTTGTATTGGCCGGTCTTCGTGTTAAATATGCTTATTCCACCGTGTGTAGCTAGAATAAGCTTGTCCTTATAAGGTATAATATCTCGAATTGTCCTTGAAAGAGAGGATTCCGATTGAGTATTCTCGAAAGGATAGTAGGTGAAGCGTTCGTTTTGAATATTTAATTTGTTGAGTCCTCCCATGTGAGTGCCTATCCATAAAGCTTCCTTGTTCTTGTCATAATATATGGCTTTTACATTGTCGTGCGAGATGCTGTTTGAATGTTCAGTATGTTTGTACCATTGAAATTTATCGCTTTTGGGGTCGTATTTGTTTATTCCTCCTCCTTCTGTTGAAATCCACAAGTTCTGTTGACTGTCTTCGGTAATACTGCCTACAATAGGAGAGCTGAGTCCTTCTCCTTCTCGAAATGAAATCTGGTAATGACGGTATACCTGATTTTCCGGATGAAAATAGTTAATGCCTCCGAAATAGGTTCCAATCCAAATGCTACCCTGCTTATCGCATAGTAAAGCCCAGATGGAAGAGTGGGTAAGACTTCTTTCTTTATTTTGTTTTTGATAGTTGGTGAACGTCTGGCTGGAAGCATTATATCTATTGAGCCCATTGAATGTGCCAATCCACACGTTGCCCTGCTTGTCTTCGCAAAAGCATCGGATGAAGTTGGAGCTGATGCTGGAAGGGTCATCCTGTTTATGTTGGAAGTTGGTAAATGAATCTTCTTTCATTATATAAATGCCATGGTTCATGGTGCCAATCCAGAACTTACCGGTAGAGTCTTTAAATATATCTTCAACATAAATTTCAGGTAAGAGCCTGCTAAGCTTTTGATTGTGGCAATCTAAGCGGAAGAGTCCTTGATTTACAGTACCTATCAGCATGAATTCATCACAAATATACAAAGAAGTGATATAGCTATCTAATTCTTTTATTTTATAGTACTCCTTGAATTGCTTGCCATCATAGCGGTAGATTATATTATTCAGGGTAATGTAGAGTTGCTTATGATAATACATGGAACGCACAGTTCCCTGAATCAGGGTTGATATCTGGTTCTTTGTTAGCTGAAGAACAGATATACCTTTGGAAGTCATGAAGTAAATCTCATCCTCACCATTGCCGGTGATTTGAGAAATGTTATTGTAAATAAGGCTGTTGGGGGTGTCTTTACGATATTTGTATGTGGTAAACTCTTTGCCATTGTATGAACAGACCCCATTGCGTGTGCCAATCCATATAAATCCTTTTGGATCTTGATAAATAGACATGACGGAGTTATGTGCCAATCCTTCGTTTATGGTCAGATGATTGAAAGAAATATCTTGTGCTTTGCTGCCGGATAGAGCTAAAATGCAACAGCAAATTAGAAGAAAGAAGCTTTTTAATTTCATCATGTATTTTTTGAGTATTAGACAATAATGCAAATGTACTTCTTTTTAATTAAAAATAAAGATGTCGCAACTGTCGTTTATGTACAAAATAGGTGCTTCCTGAGTACATTATTTGTATTGAGGGCGCATGTACTGACAATGTATGTTTTCTGTATAGCGGCTACGGTTCTGCTTTTTACGAGTGATCTACTTTTGCAGCAGCATTTAATTAATAATTTGTATATGAGAAACTCTTTGTTGACATTAGTCGGATTTCTGCTATTTGTGTTAGGGGGATGTAGACCGACCCCCGTTGCAGTAAGCGATATTATTTCTGATAATATCGGAAATGCAGTAGCACAGTACTCTTCGCAAGTTAAATTAATAGAGAATACTAAAGAGATTTTGAATCCCCGTACGCTGGATAAGGAAGGAAACATAGTGTATGTCTCTTATAGTGACTGGACCAGCGGTTTCTTTCCGGGTAGTATATGGCATTTATATAATCTGACAGAAGATGAGGAGTGGAAAACTCTGGCAGTGAAGTATACTGAAGCTTTGGATTCTGCTCAATACCTGACCTGGCATCATGATGTAGGGTTTATGATAGGATGCAGCTTTTTGAATGGTATGAGGGTAGGAGGAATGGATTATCGTTCGGTAATTGTGCAGGCGGCAAAATCGCTTTCCACTCGCTTTCGTGGAAAAGCAGGGGTATTTCAATCATGGGATGCGGATAAGGGCTGGCAAGCCAAGCGGGGCTGGAAATGTCCGGTTATCATTGATAATATGATGAACCTGGAAATCCTGTTTGAAGCGGCACGACTGACTGGGGATTCCATCTATTATACTATGGCGGTCAGTCATGCAGATAAGACTCTACAGAATCATTTTCGTGCCGACTACAGTAGTTACCATGTAGTTGATTATGACCCGGAAACCGGTGAAGTGAGAAGCAAACAAACTGCGCAGGGATATGCAGATGAATCTGCTTGGGCCAGAGGACAGGCTTGGGCTCTTTATGGCTACACGATGTGTTATCGCTATACATATAACACTGAATACCTGATGCAAGCACAGAATATCTACAATTTTATTTTCACTAATAAAAATCTGCCGACGGATTTAATACCCTATTGGGATTATGACGCATTGAATATCCCCAATGAACCTCGTGATGTTTCAGCAGCGGCAATCACAGCTTCTGCCCTCTATGAACTGGACACCTATCTTCCCGGTACGAAATACAAAGAAACCGCCGATCTGATAATAGAAACGTTGAGTACTTCCGCTTATCGGGCTGAAGAAGGGACGAATGGTTTCTTTCTATTGAAACATTCAGTAGGAAGCATCCCTCATGGGCAAGAGATAGATGTTCCCTTGAATTATGCAGATTATTATTTTTTGGAAGCATTGATGAGAAAGCGTGATCTGGAAAAGTGAAAAATTGATCTTAATACTAACCGTGTCTATTGCATAAGCGGTAGATACATAATCTAATTTTATGATGCAAAAAATGATTCTTAAATGGGTCTGGTTACTGATTCTACTCAGTATCGGACTTGTAGGACATGCTCAGGTTACTACAGTACAGGGTATTGTATACGATGAAAGTGGTTTGGAAGTAATAGGAGCAAACGTAAGATTAAAAGACTCCTCTATAGGAGTAATTACTGACCTTGACGGGAAATTCAGACTGAGTGTCCCTAACCCGGAGAAGGCGGTTTTGGTGATTTCCTTTATTGGCTATCAAACGCAGGAAGTGGCTTTGAAAGGCAAGAAAGATGTAAAAGTGACTTTACTTGAAGTTGCGAATGAATTGAATGAAGTAACTGTTGTTGCTTATGGCGTGCAGAAAAAGGAAACATTGACCGGAGCCATTTCATCTGTAAAGAATGAAGCTTTGTTACGTTCGCCCAATGCAAGTGTCGCCAATGCATTGGCTGGTCAGATCACCGGTCTTTCTTCAGTGTCTACAAGCGGGCAACCGGGTGCGGAAGATCCTTCCATTTATGTACGTGGAGTAGGTTCGTTGACCGAAGCCGGTTCGCAGCCATTGATATTGGTAGATGGCGTAGAGCGTTCTTTCTTCCAGATGGATCCTAATGAGATAGAAAGTGTCAGCGTTTTGAAAGATGCTTCGGCTACAGCCGTGTTTGGCGTGCGTGGCGCTAATGGAGTAGTGCTTGTAACCACTAAACGAGGGGCAGAGGGAAAAGCGAAAATATCTCTGTCTTCTTCTTTTGGTTTGACACAACCTACGCGCTTGTTGGAGATGGCGGATAGTTATACGTATGCTTTATGCCATAATGAAATGAAAGCACATGACGGAAAATCACCTTCATTTGATGATTATGTATTAGAGAGATTTCGCTTAAATGATGAACCTATCATGTATCCCAATGTGAATTGGAGGAATTATTTGCTGAATAAGACATCCATTCAGACACAGCATAATCTCAATATCTCAGGGGGGACGGAGAGAGTACGCTATTTTATTTCATTGGGATTCCTGTACCAGAATGGTCTGTTCCGTCAATTTGAGGAACTGGACTACAAGAATAATTATACCTATAACCGTTATAATTATCTGGCTAATCTGGATTTGGACTTGACGAAGTCTACTGTTTTAAAGTTGGGGCTTGGTGGAATTGTTGGTATGACTCATGAACCTAAGGGAGCAGGTTTTGGCAATTTGTCACAGCCTTTCTGTAGCCCGGGAGTTATTGATGGGAAATTGATTGTGATGAATTCTCAAAAATATGAAGGGGTTTTGATGAATAACAATGTATTAAAGGGTTTTTATGATTTAGGTTATAAAGATAAGACGGCCAACACCATGAATATGGACTTGACACTGGTTCAGAAACTGGATATGGTAACCAAAGGGCTTTCTGTTGAAGTAAAAGGGGCCTATAATACATCCTACTCTTATTCGAAGAGCAGAACACGTTCGCAAACCATTCGATATGAACCCCATTACCAGTCAGAGTTGGAGGGATATCAGCCGGGAGCTGACCACCCGCTGACTGATGATCCCAATTATAATAAGACTGTTGTTTATAGAGTGCTGAATGATTATGCTACTCCGTTTCTAGCCTTTGACGAAGAGACAACAAGAGGGCGTAACTGGTATCTGGAGGCAAGTCTGCGTTACAATCGTAAATTTGGTAATCATAATGTAGGCGGATTATTGCTGTATAATCAAAGTAAGAAATACTATCCGGCTCAATACTCTGATGTTCCTGCTGCTTACGTAGGACTTGTCGGACGTTTGACATATGATTATAAGTCGCGCTATATGGCAGAGTTTAATTTCGGTTACAACGGTTCGGAGAATTTTGCTCCGGACAAACGTTTCGGTGCTTTTCCTGCCGGTTCTATTGGTTATATAATTTCGGAAGAACCTTTTATGAAGAAACAAAAGGTGGTTGATTATTTAAAATTGCGTGCTTCTGTTGGATTGGTCGGAAATGACAATATGAATAATAACCGTTTTCTTTATCTGTCGGATGCCTATTTGGTGGACCAGCAAGGTAGTCAAACGGCGTGGAAAGGATATCCTCATGGTTATAATTTTGGTTATAATTCGACCTATTGGACGCCCGCTGCGATAGAAAGACGCCTTGGAAACCGGAACGTGACTTGGGAAACAGCTTTGAAGCAAAACTACGGTATTGATGTTCACTTTCTGAAGAGCCGTCTTAAAGTTACGGCCGATATATTCTTTGAAGATCGTAAGGACATCTTAATCAGTCGTTCCACTATTCCTATGATCTCTAGTTTAACATCAAGCATTTTGCCGGTAGTGAACATGGGACGTGTGAAGAATCATGGTTATGAAGTAGAAGTGAAATGGGAAGATAGAATTAATGATTTTCGTTATTGGGCCAATGGTAATGTATCTTATTCAAAGAATAAAATTATAGAACAAGATGAGGTAGAACCCAATGAACCTTATTTATGGCGTACCGGAAAATCTGTAGGTGCCATTTTCGGTTATGTATCCGAAGGCTTTTATTCGGCTGCTGATTTTAAAGAAGATGGAAAGACACTGATTGATGGATTGCCGGATCCAAAAGTACCTGTATATCCAGGCGATGTGAAATATAAAGATTTGAACGGCGATGATGTGATTGATACGGACGATCAATGCGAAATAGGATATCCGACCCGTCCCGCTTATACATTCGGTTTGAATTACGGAGTGAATTACAAAGGATGGTTCCTCACAATGAACTGGTTGGGAGTTACGGACCGTTCGCTGGTGCTGGCCAATGAGTTCAGAACACCTTTCGGTAACGGAGGCGGACAATCATTAGGCTTATTCTCTTATCATGTAGAAAATCGTTGGACACCCGAAACGGCAGAGACGGCAACTATGCCCCGTTTCTCAGAGAATAGCTTGTCGCATAATAGTAAGCAATCTACTTTGTGGGTCAAAGATGGTTCTTATTTAAGATTAAAATCTGTGACAATTGGGTATGAGTTTACAGATATACAAGTATTGAAGAAAATAGGTATCAGTAAACTGGGACTTAAGCTGTCGGGGTATAATCTGCTGACTTTCGACAAATTTGGTATCATGGACCCGGAATGTAAACCCAATAATCAAGATACTTATCCTATTACCAAGACCTGTCTCTTATACACATCTGACGATGCCGACGATCGCATAAGTGTAGA
>ENA-UAOT01000193-UAOT01000193.1-human-gut-metagenome-genome-assembly--contig:-NODE-193-length-31833-cov-6.609352_pt1 | contig 31833 bp, 30 predicted proteins | sample MGYA00243475_ERZ654567 | MGnify/ENA primary metagenome ERZ654567 (study PRJEB26926, sample SAMN06164482) | human gut metagenome | biome: ENVO:00009003; feature: ENVO:2100002; material: ENVO:00002003... | reverse complement strand
ATCGTCGGCAGCGTCAGATGTGTATAAGAGACAGACACTGTACAATGTACAGGTAAAATTTGAAGGAGATTCCGTCACAGGCGGTGAGAGCTTTATCGGTAAGATTGAAGCAGGCGGTACCGGAACGGTAGATGCACTTGTGACAGGACAGGCTGCCACAAAAGACGATGGAACGATCAAGGCAGTTATCACCTATGAAGATGAAGCAGGGAATGAATCCAGCTACGAACAGGAAATGACGCTGATGGTGACAGAAGATACAGGATTGGCCGGTATGGATGACTGGGATATGGAGGAAGTGGAATATGATGATTCCACGGGAAGCAGTAAAAAGGCTGTGATCATTACACTGATCGGTGTTGTATTGCTTACAATAGCGGTTGTTATTGTAATTCTTCTGAAAAAGCGGAAGGCAAAGAAACTTCTGGCAGAGGAATTAGATCTATTGGAAGAGGATGATGAAGAAACAGATTCTGTAGATGACGGAGAAAAGGATAACAACGGAAAGGACGACGCGGATGAAATTTCGTGATATGTTTCGCATGAGCTTAAGCAGTCTGTGGAAACGAAAAGTGCGGACGTTTCTGACCGTGCTTGGTGTTGTGGTCGGATCCGCGTCTATTGTGGTCATGATCTCCCTCGGACTGGGGCTTTCCAGAGCATCGATGGCTGAAATCGAAAAATATGGTGGAATAACAACCGTTACTGTAACGGAACAGGATTCTTATACGGTGGATTCCTCTATTACAGGAGCCGCTTCCAAGTCACAGACAGCGGAGCATCTGGATGATGCTCTGGTGGAAAATATCCTACAGCTGGATCATGTGAAGGATGCCTATCCGGTGCTGGATACGGATGCACTTGCCATATCCGGCGGTTTTCAGGCAAATATTCAGCTCAGAGGTGTGGCAGCGGATAAAATGCAGAATCTGCAGCTTGATCTGGGAAGGGGCAGTCTCCCCCAGCCGGGAGAAGGTCAGCTTTCCGTTGTATACGGCAATATGGTGCTGGGTGATTTCTATAATGATAAGACCGGAGAGGGCTATTGGTACAACGGAACATTACCGGATATTGATCTGATGCAGGATACGATCCTGTATGTCTTTGATGTGGATCGTTATTATAATGCAATCTGGGGCGGTACGGATGATAAAGGACAGGCAGTGACTGTTCCAAAGAAATATGTGGTGGATACAGCAGGTGTCATGGCAGGCGGTATGGAGGATTATAACAGTAACAGTAGTTATGTATTCTGTGATCTGGAACAGCTCAAAACACTTCTGCGTAAGGAATTCAGAGGTTCCGTGATCCCCGGACAGCCAACGACGGCAAATGGGAAGGCATATAAAGATATTTACTATACCAGTGTTATTGTGAATGTAGATAACATGGATTATGTCCAGCAGGTGCAGAATGAGATCAATGATATGGGCTATCAGGCCACCTCAAATGCGGAGTGGGTGGCATCCATGCAGGGACAGTACAAATATATCCAGCTGGCACTCGGCGGGATTGGTGCGGTTTCACTCTTTGTTGCGGCAATCGGGATCGCTAACACAATGATGATGTCAATCTATGAGCGCACAAAAGAGATCGGTATTATGAAGGTACTTGGCTGTGATATGCGTAATATCCAGAGTATGTTTTTGATGGAGGCGGGCTATATCGGTCTGATCGGCGGCGTAGTCGGACTTGGTTTGAGTTACGGACTGTCTGGCGTGATCAATTCTGTGGTCAAAACAGCTGATCTGGGTGTGGACCAAGCGGTCAGTGCCAGTGTGGGACTATCCTATATTCCATGGTGGCTGGCGGTTATCTCAATCGTATTTGCGGTTCTGGTTGGTATGATAGCAGGATTTTTCCCGTCCCTGCGGGCGATGAAATTAAGCCCATTGGCTGCGATCCGGACAGAATAAAAAGTATCGGGTGTTTAAAACAGGTACTATTATAAATATATATAATGGATAAACTGCCACAGTCTGCCCTTTTGTGGGCGATGAACAGAAAGGAAGGCAGGGCATGGAATTATTAAAACTGGTGATCGTGGATGATGAGGCAATTCTGCTGCAGGGACTTTTGCAGACTTATGACTGGGAGCAGATGGGCTTTCGTGTTGTCGGAAGTGCCATGAGCGGCGAGCAGGCAATCGAGGTAATTGAAAAAGAGCGGCCCGATGTTGTGCTGACGGATATCAGGATGCGGCAGATCAGTGGTCTGATGGTCATGGAGGAAATGGCAAAAAGAGGTATTGACTGCCTGTTTATTGTGCTCAGTGCTTACAGGGATTTTGAATATGCACAGAAAGCCTGCGATATGGGTGCGTACGCTTATCTTTTAAAGCCGATCGAGGATGATAAGCTGACGGAAACCATGAGAGGTGCCTACGAGCAGTGCATGAAAAAGATCCGGGAAACGCAGAAGCTGCATAAAATGGAAAATATCCTGCGCAGGGATGAAAATAATTTTCTGCAGGTTATGGTGCAGAAATATATCCGCGGGGAGATATTACAAAAGCAGATGATGGAAATCTTTGAAATGCTGGAGGAAATACCGCAGCCAAATGAAAAATATATTGCTGTGTTTGCGGATATCGATCTTGTATATCAGATTACTTCTCCGGCGGATTTTGAAAACAGCCGTCTGGCGTTAGCGGAGTTTCTGGAAAGGGAACTGCTGCCGTTATATCCCTGCTATCATTTTATAGGAAGATCGGGCGTGCTGATTTATATTCTGCATACAGAGGACAACGGAGCTGTACAAAAGGCAAGACAGATGCTGGAAACGGCAAGAAATGCGATCAGCAGACCGCTTGCCATGGCTGTTTCAAGGCCTTATAAGGGAATAGAAGGGCTGCAGGCAAGTTGTGTGGAAGCAGACCGGATCCTTATGCAGGCAGGTGAAAACAATGAAGGCATTTTTGCGATCCGGAAGACGGATGAGGATTTTAAGCAGAGAGAGATGATGGATGCGATTTCGTCTGTGCTCGGCGCGATACGGAAAAATGCGGATGCGGATCTGAAAAATGCATTTGTTTCTTTTATATATCAGCTGCCGCCGGAAGAGGAAAAACAGTGCGGCTACATCCACTATCTGATGATCCATGCAGATGATATGCTGATGGAGACATACGGTATGACAGACAGACTACGGGACAAATTTGGCAGGTACTACCAGAATCTGCAGAATTTGAGCCCTTCCAGAGCAATTGATGTCTGCTATAAAATTCTTCTGGAAGCAACTCAGGACAGAAAAGAGATTGCAGCAGAAGATGACGGAAAATCTGCCGAAAAATATATGGCAGATGCACTTGGCTTTATAGAAGAAAATCTACAGGATGAAAATCTGTCAATTGTTTCTGTTGCATCGTATGTGTTCCTGAATCCGGTATATTTCGGACGTGTGTTTAAAAACGCCATGCAGATGACATTCAAGCAGTATTTATTACAGCGCCGGATGGAGAAAGCAAAGAAAATGCTGCAAGAGGGGGATGCGAGCATCAGTATGATATGTGAAACGGTTGGTATCAGTAATCCCTCTTACTTTACACATTTGTTTAAGCAGTACGCCGGTATATTGCCAAGCGACTATAAAAAGGAATTTGAAGCATGAAAAAAAGGGAGAAGAGATCAAGCATTCAAATAAGATATCTGAAGTATACGGTATGTCTTCTGTTGTATGCCATGGTATTGTGTGGTACGGGTGTCGGCTGGGTCGTGCAGAAAAATCAGGAAACCGTAATGATGGATAATTATAATACCATGTGTGAAAATCTGGGTGCTGCAATGGATCTTTTGTTTGAAAAAACGGATGAGGCGACAGCGGACTGTATCGTTTATGACGGTGTGCAGAAAAGTCTGCGTAAAGCAGCTATGAGCAGAACCCAGAGGAGTGCGCTGAGCCGGTATTTTGCATTTATCAATCTGGATGATGTGGCAGAATATTGTTATGTGGACAATAAAAAAAATGTATATACAAGATCCTATTCCAAACTCACATATCACAAATTCAGGGAAAGTGACATGGAGAGGTTTTTGCAGGGGTCTTATGCGACAACGACGTGGTTCTGGACAAAGGATACATTGTTCGGGACAGGAAAGGACGCGTTGTTTATAGGGCGTTATATCCGAAACATGAACTATGAGCATGAACCCGGAATGTTGTTTCTGAAAATGGATCCTGCTTTTTTTCAGAGTATTACCGGAGACAGCGATCTGGCAGAAGAAGATATTCAGATGCAGATCATGGATGCGGACGGTGAAGTCTGCTTTCAAAATAACGATAGTGATGAGGCAAGGAAACAATTGATACTTGCAAAAGAGCGGATTCTTGCAACCGAAGGAAACGGAATGATCATCAGCAGGGGAAAAATAGGACATGGTATGCTGTGTGCATACAGGCAGAAGGAAAGCGGGATGACAGTTTCTGTTTATGTACCGGATCATGTGCTGCATGCGGGGATTGGAAGAATACTGTTCGTGATGTTTCTGATCTTTTTGTTAACGATGGTACTGGCACTGATTCTCAGCGTATACTTTTCGCGTATCCTTTCCCGGCCGATCCAGAAGATCAGCAAAAAGATGGCAGGATTTCACGGAAATGATTATACGCGGATGGAAGAACTGCATACCAAAACAGAGCTGGATCAGATCGGGCATTCTTATAATGAAATGCTGGGCAATATCGAGCAGCTTGTGGCAGAGGTAAAATCGCAGGAAAAAGAATTGCGGACAGTCGAGGTCAATATGCTTCTGAACCAGATGAATCCGCATTTTCTGTATAATACACTGGATACGATCTATATGCTGGCGCGTATAAATAAGGAAGAGACGACCATGCGTATGATTCAGGCACTTTCCAAATATCTGCGGCTTTCCTTAAGCAAAGGAGAAGAAATCGTATCAGTAGCGGATGAGCTGGAAAACGTGAGAAACTATATGGAAATCCAGCAGATCAGAAATGCTGATCTGTTCCGGTATGAGATACACTGCGAAGTGGATGCGGACAAGGAACGGATGCTGAAGCTCGTTTTACAGCCTCTGGTGGAAAATGCTATTAAATATGGGTTCGATGGACAGTCTGCACATTACAGGATCGAGATTACAGTCCGGAGGGAAGAGGAGGAACTGGTGCTGACGTCATATAACAATGGAACACCGATGGCGCCGGATGCATGTGAGAAGATCAATGGCCTGATGCAGATGTCGATCGCTGAGATGAAGGAAAGCTTCAAAAGCAAAAAGAACGGTTATGGGCTTGTGAATGTGCTGACAAGACTCAGACTGGCATATGAGGGGCGTGTTTCCTTTTATGTGATCGCGAAAGAGGATGGTACAACGTTTGTGATCAGGATTCCGAGGCTGGTATTGGACAGAGTGTGAGGTGACAGACATATGAACAGGAAAAGAAATTCAAAAGCACGGCGCAGCGTGTGCATTTTATTGAGCCTGTGCCTGGCTGCTGTTTTGCTTGGCGGATGTGGGAAAAAACAGATACAGCAGACGGATAACGAAGAGGAAGCTGTTGAGATCCCCATGATATTGACAGTCAGTCCTACCAGCGGAAAGAAAAGTGAGCAGGAGCTGGTGGATGCTTTTAATATTACCTATAAAGGAAAATACCATATTGCGGTGGATTGGATCATGGAAACGGAGGATGATTACAGACAGAATCTGAAACGGCTGAATGTGACGGATAAGCTGCCGGCGGTCATCACGGATCTGCGTATGCTGCCTTCTTATTACCACCTGCTTGTCGAAGATCACAGGATCGTGGATCTGGCACCTTATATAGAGGCGGATCAGGAATGGAAGCAGATGATAGAGCCGGTTGTGCTTGATAGCTGCAGTGAGGAAGATGGAAGTGTCTATTTAGGCCCGGTCAGTACGGCGGCATTTTCCTGTTCGGGTATTTTCTGGAACGAAGAGCTGTTTGAGCAGGCAGGAATCGAGGAATTTCCGCAGACGTGGGAGGAATTCTGGGATTGCTGCGAGAAGCTGCAGGCAAGGGCAATCACACCGCTTGGGCTGCACACGGAAGGAACCGGCTGGTCCGCCATGCTGCTGGCAACTGCTGAAATGGCAGACAGTGAGGAAGGTGCGGCGTTTATGAATGAGCTGTATCCGGGCAGCTATCAGAAGGATTGCATCTATCATATGGCAGATACACTGCAAAAGCTTTATAAATATACGACAAAAGATGCCATGAATGCAGATTTTGATGTGGCATACAATAATTTTATTGCCGGAAAATCTGCCATGCTGGCAAACGGTTACTGGATGATCGACCAGCTCCCGGAGGAATTCAGGGAAAAAGTCAGATTTTCACCGTTTCCGGGTAATAAGCTGATTTCTTCTCCGGAAACCTTCGGCTGGGCGGTAGTAGACAGCTACAGTGATGAGGTGAAGCAGGGCGCGGTCGAATTTTTGAAATTCCGTACGAAGAAAAACAAGAAGCTGAAGGAAGATCTGTTTTCGCAGGATCAGAACACATCACGTCTTTTGCAGGATTATATCCGTGCGTACCGCGGTCAGCCGCAGATCGTACCGAATTATCAGGTAAAATGGAATTCTGTATTGCAGGAGAGCACGCTTTCGGAGGCGCTTCCGGCGCTGGCACAGAAAAAGATCACCCAGGCAGATTTTGTCAGAATGCTCACGGAGAGTATAACGGAATCGAAGAAGGAAGAATAGAAAACGGTATAAAATAGGAAAAAAGAAACATAAAAAAGAAAAAAAGAAGTATAAAAAAGAATAGATAGGCATGTATGATTTTTGATAGTTTACGTTTTTAAATTGCTAATACTCTCCGGTGCTTCTCTGTTAAGATAAGTTCATCAACAAGAACACAGAGTTCTGAAGGATAAGAAAAGGAGAGATGAGTTTATGAAAAATGTAAAAAAATTACTGGCACTCGGACTTGCAGTGACCATGACAGCATCCATGCTGACAGGCTGCGGCAGCAGCAATGACGGAGCTGCAGATGCAGACACAAATGCAAAAACAGATGCAGAAGCAACAGATGCAGAAGCAACAGATACAGAGGCTTCCGCAGATGACAAAACAGCAAGCGCAGAAGGCGGTTCTGTTTACTACCTGAACTTCAAACCGGAGCAGGATCCACAGTGGCAGGAGCTGGCTGCAAAATATACAGAAGAGACAGGCGTAGATGTAACAGTTGTTACAGCAGCATCCGGCGAATATGAAACAACTCTGATGAGTGAAATGGGTAAGAGCGGTGCTCCTACTATGTTCCAGGTAAACGGTCCTGTAGGTCTTGCAAACTGGAAAGATTATTGCTATGATTTAAAAGATTCAGCAATCTACGGTGAGCTGACAAGCGAAGATTTCGCACTGAAGGATGGAGATGCTGTAGCAGGTATCGCATACGTTATCGAGTCTTACGGACTGATCACAAACAAAACATTACTGGAAAAAGCAGGATATACAATTGATGATATTAAATCTTTCGCAGATTTAAAGAAGGTTGCAGAAGATATCACAGCACGTAAGGACGAACTTGGATTTGCTGCATTTACATCAGCAGGTATGGACGGATCTTCTGACTGGAGATTTAAGACACACCTTGCAAACCTTCCAATCTACTTCGAGTATCAGGCAGACGGAATCGGAACTACAAAAGAAATCAAAGGCACGTACCTTGACAACTATCGTGACATCTGGAATCTGTACATCAACAACAGTACATGTGCTCCTGCAGAACTTGCAGCAAAGACCGGTGATGATTCCAGAAACGAATTCCTTGCAGGCCAGGCAGTATTCTTCCAGAATGGTTCCTGGGAATACGGAAACCTGACAGCAGACGGCACATTTACAGATGATGATCTTGCTATGATCCCGATCTACATCGGTGTAGGCGATGAAGCAAACCAGGGTCTCTGCACAGGTACAGAAAACTACTGGTGTGTAAACAAGGATGCTGATGAAGCAGATATTCAGGCAACACTTGATTTCATGAACTGGTGTGTAACTTCTGACGAAGGAACAAAGGCTATGGGCGAAGATATGGGATTTGTAATTCCTTTCAAGAACGCTGTTGAATCTCAGAACCTGTTCGTACAGCAGGATAAGGAAATGACAGCAGAAGGAAAGACTCCTGTTTCATGGAACTTCCCTACAATGCCATCAGAAGAGTGGAAAAACGGCGTAGGTCAGGCTCTTACAGCTTATGCGGCTGATCAGACAGATGACAACTGGGAAGCAGTCAGATCTGCATTCGTAGACGGATGGAAGACTGAATACGAATTAACTTCTCAGGAATAAGAGATTGTGAATAAAGGGCAGGCAGGATAAGCTGCCTGCCCCTTTTTTGGAGGTAGGTACTATGCATAAAGCGTTGAAACGTTATTCGCCCATTTTTGTGCTGCCGACACTGCTTGCATTTATCATCGGATTCATTGTTCCGTTTGCACAGGGGTTATATCTTTCCTTTTGTAAATTTACAACGGTTGATAATGCGAAGTGGGTTGGAGTTGCAAATTATAATGTCATCCTGAAGGATGCTTCATTTTTAAACTCTTTTAAATTTACAATTTTATTTGCGGTCGTATCCATTATACTCATTAATGTGATCGCCTTTGGTCTGGCACTTCTGCTGACAAAGGAACTGAGAGGAACCAATATTTTTCGTACCGTATTTTTTATGCCGAACCTGATCGGTGGTATTGTACTTGGTTATATCTGGCAGATCCTCATCAACTGTATTTTGTCACTTGCAAGCAAACCGCTTCTGGCACTGAATTCATCAGCCGGTTACTGGGGACTTATCATTCTGATGTGCTGGCAGCAGATCGGATATATGATGATCATCTACATTGCAGGTCTGCAGAATGTACCGTCAGATCTTGTGGAAGCAGCTGAGATCGATGGAGCAAATGCATGGGATGTATTATGGAAGATCAAGTTACCGATGGTTATGTCATCCGTAACGATCTGTGTATTCCTGACGCTGACAAATTCCTTCAAGCTGTTTGATCAGAACTTAGCCCTCACAGGTGGTGATCCGAACCATTCCACAGAAATGCTTGCCCTGAACATTTACCAGACCTTCTACGCACGTGCAGGCGCGCTCTTCAAGGGCTACGGTCAGGCAAAAGCTGTTATGTTCTGTATTTTAGTCATTGCGATTTCCATGCTTCAGCTGAAGCTTACCAAATCTAAGGAGGTGCAGCAGTAATGAAACAGAAAAGAAAAGTATCAAATATTATCTGGATCACAGTATTAACAGTGGCATCCCTTCTCTGGATATACCCGATCGTGATGATCCTGTTTAACTCTTTAAAGAAAGAAACAGCGATCAGCACAAGTACAGCATTTACACTGCCGACAGCAGATACCTTTGCAGGTATTTCAAACTATGTAAGTTCCCTGACATCCCAGGGATTTTTAAAGAGTCTTGGCTACAGTACACTGATCACAGTCACTTCTGTGGCAGCTATTCTGCTCTGCTGCTCCATGTGTGCGTGGTGTATCACAAGACTGAACGGCGTTTTTTCAAAAATCATCTATTATATGTGTGCCCTTTCCATGGTCGTACCGTTCCAGATGGTTATGTTTACGCTGTCCCAGACGGCAGATAAGCTGAAACTGAACACACCGTTCAACATCTGGGTGATCTACCTCGGATTTGGTGCGGGACTTGCGGTATTTATGTTCTGCGGCTTTGTAAAATCCATTCCGATCGAGATCGAGGAAGCTGCCATGATCGACGGCTGCAATCCACTTCAGACATTCTTCATGGTGGTTGTACCGATTTTAAAACCAACCATGATTTCAGTAGGTGTTCTGGAAGCTATGTGGGTATGGAACGATTACCTTCTGCCGACACTTGTACTGGATATTAAGAAATACAAAACTATTCCGATGCTGATCCAGTATTTCAGAGGCAGCTACGGAAAGGTAGAAATGGGACCGATGATGGCAAGTATCATGCTGACCGTCATTCCGATCATCATTGTATACCTGTTCGGACAGAAATATATTATCAAGGGCGTAGCTGACGGTGCAGTCAAAGGCTAAGCGCTCTTTTGGGAAAGGATAACGATATGAGACTTAGCGGAATGCTTTTACCGATATCAGCCCTGCCTTCCAATTATGGGATCGGTTGTTTTTCAAAAGAAGCATATGAATTTGTGGATACCTTAAAAAAATGCGGGCAGTCCCTGTGGCAGATTCTGCCGCTCGGACCGACCGGTTACGGGGATTCGCCGTACCAGTCGTTCTCTACTTTTGCCGGAAATCCATATTTTATTGATCTGGAGACACTGGTCAAGGATGGCCTTTTGGGAAGACTGGAATGTGAAGGAGCAGATTTCGGAACAGGAAACACCATAGATTATGAAAAAATGTTTCATACCAGATACCGTATCCTGCATATGGCGTACCAGCGGGCTGTGACAAATGGTATTACGGAAACGGATGACTATCACAGCTTTGTGGAAAAGAATGAAAGCTGGCTGCCGGATTATGCACTTTTTATGGCTTTGAAGGATGCCAATCACGGCAAAAGCTGGAGCGAGTGGGAAGAAGGCATCCGGAACCGCAGACCGGAAGCGCTGGAAGAAGCCGGACAGAAATATAAAACCGACATTGGTTTTTATGAATTTGTGCAGTATGAGTTTTTCAGACAGTGGGATGCCCTGAAGAAGTATGCGAATGAGCAGGGCATACAGATCATTGGAGATATTCCAATCTATGTGGCATTTGACAGTGCAGATACATGGAGTGATACAAAGCAGTTCCAGCTGGATGAGGACAATCTGCCGGTTGCAGTGGCAGGCTGCCCGCCGGACGGTTTTTCGGCAGACGGACAGCTTTGGGGAAATCCACTCTATGACTGGGAGTATCATAAGAAGACCGGATATGCATGGTGGATGCGGCGGATCGCACATTGCTTTGCGCTGTATGATATCGTCAGAATTGATCATTTCCGGGGCTTTGATGAATATTATGCAATTCCTTACGGAGAGAAAACAGCAAGAAACGGAAAATGGCAGCAGGGTCCGGGAATGGATCTGTTTGGTGCGGTCAGAGAGCAGTTTGGCGATCTGCCAATCATTGCAGAAGATCTCGGCTTTCTGACAGACAGCGTGAGAAGGATGCTGAAGGAAAGCGGCTATCCGGGCATGAAGGTGCTGCAATTTGCTTTTGACTCCAGGGAAGAAAGTGACTATCTGCCGCACAATTACGAAAGAAACTGTGTGGTATATACGGGCACGCATGATAACAATACTGTAATGGGCTGGTATGATGAACTGTCCCCTGAGGATAAAAAGCTGGCAGTTGACTATCTGCATAATGCATACACACCGAAAAAAGAGATCTACTGGGATTATATCGCACTTGCCATGCGCAGTGTGGCAGATACGTGTATCATTCCGGTGCAGGATTATCTGGGGCTTGGCAAGGAAGCGCGGATCAATACACCATCAACACTTGGTGGTAACTGGGTATACAGACTGCCGAAAAAGACATTTGATGCGGCAAAGATCCGGAAAATCAGACGAATGACGGAGATTTGTGCACGTCTGCCCAAGGTACAGAAGGAAGCAGAAGAAGAGAAAGAAACAGAAGTAACAACAGATACGAAAGAAAGATAACACAGCAGAAATAACAGGGAAAGAATAACACTGCAGAGGTAATCTGCAAAAAAGAAAACGAGGAGGCACGCATGGATTTAAAGACAAATATAGAAAAACGTCTGGGTACAACGATCGCCGGGGCGGATGATAAGGCGCTGTATTACGCACTGCTCGGACTGACAAAAGAGCTTTGCAGCGAGAAGAAGCCAAATGAAGGAGACAGAAAAGTATATTATATTTCCGCAGAATTTCTGATCGGAAAACTGTTATCCAATAATCTGATCAATCTTGGCGTTTATGAAGAGATAAAAGAGCTGCTTGCCCAGAACGGCAAGTCACTTGCCCAGATTGAGGAGATTGAGCCGGAACCATCGCTTGGAAACGGCGGACTTGGCAGACTGGCAGCCTGCTTTATCGATTCTATTGCTACACTCGGTCTGAACGGAGAAGGCATCGGACTGAATTATCATTATGGACTGTTCCGGCAGAAATTTGTGGATCACAAACAGCGGGAAGAAAAAAATCCGTGGATCGAAAAGGAAAGCTGGCTTACAAAGACAGAATTACATTTTCCTGTACAGTTTAAGGACTTTACTGTGGAATCCACATTATATGACATAGATGTACCCGGGTATGACAGTGGTGTCAACAAGCTGCATCTGTTTGATATTGATACAGTAGACGAATCACTTGTCAAAGAGGGTATTTCTTTTGATAAGAATGATGTGAAAAAGAATCTGACACTTTTCTTATATCCTGACGACAGTGACAAGGCAGGACAGCTTCTGCGTATTTATCAGCAGTATTTTATGGTAAGCAGCGGTGCACAGCTGATCCTGAAAGAGCTTGCGGACAAGGGCTATGATATCAGATCCTTAAGTGATCATGTGGTGATCCAGATCAACGATACACATCCTTCCATGGTCATTCCGGAACTGATCCGTCTGATGCAGGAAAGAGGAGTTGCTTTTGAAGAGGCTGCACAGATTGTGGCAAAAACATGTGCATATACAAATCATACGATCCTTGCAGAAGCACTGGAAAAATGGCCGGTTTCTTATCTGGAAGAGGTTGTACCGCAGCTGATGCCGATCATCCGCAAGCTGGATGAAATGGCAAAAGCCAAATATCCGGATGAGCGGGTAGCGATCATTGACAAAGAAAACAGAGTCCATATGGCACATATGGATATGCATTACGGCTTCTCCGTAAACGGTGTTGCTGCACTGCATACAGAGATTTTAAAGAAGTCCGAACTGAAGCCGTTTTATGATATTTATCCGGAAAAATTCAATAATAAGACAAATGGTATTACATTCCGCCGCTGGCTGCTGCACTGTAATCCTGAGCTTGCAGCATATATTACGGAATTGATCGGAGACGGATGGAAGAAGGATGCTGCAGAGCTTGAAAAGCTGCTGGAATTCCAGAATGATGAGAAAGTGCTTTCCCGTTTTATTGAGATCAAGGACGGAAAGAAGGCAGATCTGAAAAATTATCTGAAAGAAACACAGAATATTGATATTGCAGCAGATTCTGTATTTGACATCCAGATCAAGAGACTGCATGAGTACAAGAGACAGCAGATGAATGCGCTTTATATTATTCATAAATATAAGGAGATCAAGGCAGGCAAGAAGCCGAAGACACCTGTTACCATGATCTTTGGAGCAAAGGCAGCACCGGCTTATATTCTTGCAAAGGATATTATTCATCTGATCCTCTGCCTGCAGGAGCTGATCGATAATGATCCGGAGGTAAGTCCATACCTGAAGGTTGTCATGGTAGAAAATTACAATGTGACAAAAGCGGAGCATCTGATCCCTGCCTGCGATATTTCTGAGCAGATTTCTCTGGCAAGTAAGGAAGCGAGCGGAACAGGCAATATGAAGTTTATGTTAAACGGTGCTGTGACACTTGGCACGATGGATGGCGCAAATGTGGAGATCCATGACCTGGTTGGAGAAGACAATATTTACATTTTCGGTAAGTCCAGCGAAGAAGTGATCCGTCTGTACGATACAGCAGGCTATCATCCGCAGGACTACTATGCAGACCCGCAGATCGCAGAGCTTGTTGATTTTATTGTCAGCAAGGAACTGGTTCAGATCGGTGATCCTGAAAATCTGGGACGTTTATACAAAGAGCTTTGCAATAAAGACTGGTTCATGACACTTCTGGATATTAAAGATTATATTGCAAAGAAAGAGCAGATGCTTGCAGACTATGAAGACCGCATGGCATGGGCAAAGAAGATGCTCATCAATACGGCAAAAGCAGGTTTCTTCTCATCTGACAGAACAATCGCTGAATATAACCGCGATATCTGGAAGCTGTAGAGAATTATATATGGCTGCGGCGGACAGACAGCGTTACCGCAATGCGCGGCAAGAAACGACATCTTTTGGGTGTCGTTTCTTTCTTTTTCCGGGAAATGAATCCTGTGCCGGGAAATTTCGCCCAACGGCAGGAAAATATGTAGTAAAGGATGAATTTGCTGAATGCTGAAAAAAATAATTCGTCTCAAAAAGCGGGACATGGCAGAAGTGTATGAAATATCCGATGAGCATCGGCGCAAAAAAGTTGTCTTGTGAATTATGAAAGAAAAAAATACCTAGGACGAGGTGCACAAAAAATGTATGAAATTTTCATAAAAAAGTACGAAAGAAGTTTCTGTTCATTAGTAGAAATCTCTAAAAGCTTATGGTATACTGTATTTTGAATAGTGTAAAACTTCCACAGGCAGATTTCTTTGTGAGACAGTTAGTACAAATACTGGAAATAGGGGCGAATGACATGCAGGAAAATGTAGGAATGGAAGCTGCAAGAAAAGCAGCAGAAGAAGCCGCAAGAAAGGCGGCAGCAGCAGCAATTAAAAATACACCGGAGAAGGCTGAACCGAAAAAAGAGCAGGCTGCAGCAGGTGATGGCAGCAATATTAAATCCGCAGAGGATGCGATCAGACAGACTGCCGGATTGAACGCAAAGAAAGCAGCGATCGAATCAGCTTTCAGGATTGCGGACGAAGCCGCAAGAAAGGCAGCACATGATGTAACAGAAAGTACTTCTTCCGAGAAAGATCCGGCAAGAAGAGCGCTGGAGGAGGAGACGATCCGTAAAGCAGCCAGTGAGCATACAAGAAAGATTGCGGAGGAAACAGCCAGAAAACTTTCAGAAGAGAATATCAAGAAAGCGCAGGAGTTTGCAAAGCAGTCTGATGAGCGCATAAAGCAGCTGAAGGAAGAAGTTGCAAAAAAGACGGAAGCTGAAGGCAAACAGGCTGTGGAAGCAACAGTCAAAGCTGCGGATCTGAAAGCAAAGCAGGCAGTAACAGAGAAGGTACAGCAGGCAGAAGCCGAAGCCAAGAAGATGGTAGATGAGGCGCTTCGTAAAGCACAGGAAGAAGCCAAAAAGATGGTAGAAACTGCAAAAGCCAAGGCTGAGGAAGAAGCACAGAGGCAGGTCGCTGAGATGCGTAAGAAGGCAGAAGAGCAGGCAGCAGCTGCAGTAGAAGCAGCAGTGACAAAGGTTGGTACGGATGCAAGAGCAAAAGAAGTGGAAGCAGCCAAGGCTGAAGATGCCAAGAATGTACGTGCGGTAGAAGAATATGTACAGAAAGAAGCTGCAGCTGCAGCCATGAAGTTTGCCAAGGATGCCATTGTGAAGATGGAAGAAGAGAAGATCCGTCGTGCAGAGGAAGAAAAGGCAAGACTTGCTGCAGAAGAAAAAGCACGTAAAGAAGCGGAAGAACGTGCAAAGAGAGAAGCAGAAGAGGCTGAAAAGCGTAGAATAGAAGAAGAGAAACGCCGTAAGGAACAGGAAGCAAGAGAAAAGGCAGAAGCTGCTGAGAAGGCAAGAAAAGCAGCAGAAGCTCTTCAGTTCCGCAAGTATGAAGAAGAAGCAAAGAGACAGCAGGCTGCAGCTGCAAAGGCAGCAGTACAGGGGCAGTCTCAGGAACCGGTTAAGACAGTTGATGCGGCCGCAGCCGCAGCTGTAGCCGCTATGAAGCAGCAGAGCCAGCCACAACCGGTTCCTGCACCGGCTCCTGCCGAGAAATCACAGCAGACCGCAGCCAAGAGTGCACCTGCTGCATCTGATGGCGCAGGAAAGACAATGTCACTGGATGAATTCCAGAAGGCAGCCATGAAGCTGAAGATCTTACTGGACAACGGTATTATTTCTCAGGCAGAGTTCGATGAGGAGAAGAAGCGTCTTGTAGATTCCATGCAGCTTTAAAATGTAAAACAAAAAACATAAAGTAAGAAGTGTTTGGGAGCACCTGTCGATAGACAGGTGCTCCTTATTTATTTTTGGAAAATATATAATGAAGCCAGAGTCAAAAGGTCTAACCCCGTGTGAGCTTTCTCATAGGTGGGTGAAAGACCTTGGGACCCACCCCGATATGAGCATCAAATTCTGGCTTTTGATCCTTACATCATATAATATAGTATTGACAAATAATATTATATGACGTATAGTATTACAAAAGATATAATACTACACGGAAAGGAGTAATGTATATGGTATTCAATACAGGAGCAGCGCTTTTAGATGCGATCGTGCTTGCTGTTGTAGATAAAGAAGAGATCGGTACTTATGGTTACCGGATCACACAGGATGTCCGGCAGGTGCTCGAGATTTCGGAATCCACACTGTATCCGGTTCTGAGGCGGCTGCAGAAAAGTGGCTTTCTGGAAGTCTATGACAGAGAATGTGCGGGCAGGAACAGGCGTTATTATAAGACGACAGCGCTTGGTAAGGCGCAGCTTTCCGAGTACAGGAAAGAATGGCTGGGATATGCCGAAAAAATAACTTCGATTTTTGAGGGAGGCAAGAAGGATGAATAAAGACCAATATTTACGAAAATTAGAATACTTGCTATCGGATCTGCCGGAAGAGGAACGCCGGGAAGCAATGGAGTATTATGTGGAATATTTTGAAGAGGCAGGACCGGAGCGGGAAGCAGAAGTGATGCGCGAACTTGGAACGCCTGAGACGGTAGCAGAGACGATCCATAAGGAACTGGCTGACAAAGGCATTGTGCCTTATCGGGCAGAGAAGAAGCAGAAAAAGGAAAGAAACGGCTGGCAGATCGCATTTATCGTGCTCGTATGTGTGCTTGTGTCACCGGTGGTGATCCCGCTCGCTATTGCACTGTTTGGAGTTGTGATCGCGGTTCTGGCATGCGTGGTTGCACTGATCGTAAGCGCTGTCGTACTGGTTGTCAGTATTGTAGCAGCCTTCCTTGTAGCAGCAATTCTTTTGTTTGTAGTTGGAATATCCAATATGGGACTTCCACTTGTCGGACTGATGATGATCGGCATCTCCTTCCTATGCGCGGGACTGTTCCTGCTCTGTGGCTGGGGACTCATCAAGCTCTGTGCAGTTGTTGTACCGGAAGTGATCAAAGGCTGTATTCATTTGATCGGTATGCCATTTCGCGGAAAGGAGGCACATAAAGCATGAAAAAATCAACGAAAATTGTTTTGATCACAGCAGCGGTTTTAACCGCTGTAGGAATGATCCTGATCCTGATCAGTGTCGCACTTGGCGGCAATAAGCAGTACAGGGAATATGTCAGGGAAAACGGAGAGGTATCGGTCGTACTGTTTCCGCACAGCTTAAGGCTTCGCCTGAGTGCAGGAACAGACGGGCTCAATATGAACGTGGTAAGTGATGACGCTGATTGGGAAGATACGGATGAAGAGGATGACTGGAGTGATGTCGATACAGATCCGGATTTAGGTGTTTCTGAAAATGCTGCGGCTATTACGGATGACCGGTATGAAGAAGAGATGGACGATGACTCAGATGACGATGACTCGGATGATGATTCGGACGAAGCCACTGATGATGCATGGGATGATGCAGAAGAATCGGGAAAAACAATGATAGCATCCGAAAGCGATCAGATCAAAAAAATCGATCTGGCACTTGGTGCAGGAGAGTTTACGATTAAGCCAAGCGGGGACGATTCCTTTTATGCAAGCTATGACGGCAAAAGCAGACTACAGTTCCAAAAACAGAACGGAACGCTCAGTATCCGGACAAAAACACAGACGATAACGTTGTTTGGCGTACATGACACAAATGCAGGCACTGCAACGGTCTATCTGCCGGAAAAGGCGTACAAAAAGATCTCACTTTCTATCGGAGCCGGAACTGCCGTATCGGAAATGACGCTGCAGGCTGAAAAGGTGGAGCTGGAAGTTGGTATGGGAACGCTTGAAACAGCAGTGGATGCTTCCAAAAAGCTGACAGTGGATGTCGGTATGGGAGAAGCAGACCTGATCGTGGCAGGCAGCGAGACAGACTTTGATACAGATATATCTGTCGGAGCCGGATCTGTAGAGTGCGGATCCCATGATTTCAGCGGTCTGTCACAGGAATATACGACGGACAAGGGAGCAGGAAAGAAGCTGGAAATCGATTGTGGCATGGGAAGTGTCAATGTGGATTTCCTCAGATAGTAGCAGGTAACCAATTCTGGGCTTATGCCCCTGACATCATAATATGTATCATGAATGAATAGGCGGAAGAAAAGGAGTGTATCAATATGAACGATAATAATATGAAGAAACTGACAAGATCAAGAGAACACAGAATGATCTGTGGAGTATGCGGCGGACTTGGCGAGTATTTCGGCGTGGATCCGACGATCATCCGTCTGCTGTTTGCCATATTCGGCTGCACAGGAACCGGGCTGCTTGTTTACTTTATTGCAGCAGCGATCATTCCAAATGCAGATGAAATTTAAGTGTTGCGGTTTACTGTCCGCAATTATTTGCCCAGAACAAGGATAGCGGTGTCGGAGTGGATTCGCCGGAAGCACCAAAAACAGATAAGAATGGATTACTTTTCCGGATGGGAAAAAACCAGTATGTATCAATGGAGACGATTGAGAAGATCTGCAAGAAGCTGGACTGCACCGTTGATGAGATGATGGAATTTACAGATGATGAATAATATGAGCAGACATGTTAAATTATCAGAACTGACAGAATGCTTCAGAAATTGAAAAAGATAACACGCAGGATATGGCATAAATCTCTTAGCAAAGCTAAGAGCGCACTTCTATACAGGCAATTCCATCTGCCTGTATCGTGCGACCTGTGGTGCCATTCCCGGTTTTGAGAAATCTCAATTCGGGAAATATAACGAAATCAGATAATTCGTATAAGGGGCTATTTCCCCTTGCGGCACAGGTGCCTATCCCCGAAGTTTGTGACTGAATACCTCAGATACAAACATATAGGGTGAAAGAAAGCGTGAAATATAAATTTGAAGGGTAACAATATATGAAGTATTTATATTTGCATGGACTAGGGCAAAAACCAGACAGTTGGAATAGAGTAATAAAAGAAACGAAAGTATCGAAAAGCAGTGTCAGTTTGAGTTTATCAGATATGTTAGAAGGTAAATCTGCTACATATAAGGAATTATATTTAGCATTCTCATCAGAATGCGACAAGGAGAACGATGGAATTGCCTTATGTGGGCTTTCTCTAGGAGCTGTTTTGGCACTTAATTATGCGATAGACCACCCAGATAAAGTAAAGGCACTCGTATTAATTGCAGCACAATATAAAATGCCAAAAAAATTATTGAAGATTCAGAATATGTTGTTTCACCTTATGCTGAATTCGGCATTCACTAAAATGGGCTTCAAAAAAGCAGATGTTATCAGCCTATGCGGTACGATGGCTGAATTGGATTTCAGTGACTCACTACATAAGGTGTCTTGTCCGGTATTGATTGTTTGTGGAGAGAAGGACAAAGCAAACATAAAAACTTCAAAAGAGCTTTGCCATTATTTGAATAATTCCTGCTTCCATGAACTTATGAAAACAGGTCATGAAGCAAACATAGAATCGCCAGAAGATTTGGCGATCGTGTTGCAAAGATTTTATGATAGTATCAGTTAAATTCAAGTTTTATTGACCAAGAAATTACTGAATTTTTGCAAAGAAAGGGGATAGAGATTAGTGATTGAGTTAAAAGATGGATTTGTTCTCTATCATGGAAGTTATTGTGAAGTAAAAGAGCCAGATCTTGCCAAATGCGCAAAGAGAAAAGAATTTGGGCAGGGATTTAATTTAACCACATCAAAGGAGCAGGCAGAAAGTTTTCTGAGAACCTCAATAGCAAAAGCTATCGCAACTGGAACAATTGAAATAAGGCTACCGCAATCCCGCTGGCTTTAGAGCCCCGCCTGACCAAGCGGCAATCTTGACAAATAAAAGCTGCAATACTATTATATAAATACGTATGCAGTAGCATAAAATGCCCTTTACTGACAGACGCAGTAGAGGGCTTTTTATATGACAGGAAATTTGTACAGCAAAAGGAGACAGATCATGAGTAAAGAGTTAGCGAAAACCTATGATCCCCACGGAATGGAAGACCGGATCTACCAGAAGTGGCTGGATAAAAAATATTTTCATGCGGAGGTAGACCACAGTAAAACACCTTTTACCATTGTCATTCCGCCGCCAAATATCACAGGACAGCTCCACATGGGACATGCGCTCGACAATACCATGCAGGATATTCTGATCCGTTTTAAGAGAATGCAGGGATATAATGCATTATGGCAGCCCGGTACAGATCATGCCTCCATTGCAACAGAGGTTAAGATCATTGAAAAGCTGAAAGAAGAAGGCATTGATAAAGAAGACCTCGGACGTGAAGGCTTTCTGGCACGTGCCTGGGACTGGAAAAAGGAATACGGCGGACGTATCATTGAACAGCTGAAGAAGATGGGTTCTTCCTGTGACTGGGACAGAGAAAGATTTACCATGGATGAAGGCTGTAATAAAGCAGTTACGGAAGTTTTCTGTAAGATGCATGAAAAAGGCTGGATCTACAAGGGTTCCCGTATCGTAAACTGGTGTCCGGTCTGCAATACTTCCATTTCCGATGCGGAAGTACAGTATGAAGAGCAACAGGGACATTTCTGGCATATTAAATATCCGCTCGTAGATGAAAACGGACAGCCGAGTAAGACAGAATTCCTTGAGTTCGCAACGACAAGACCGGAGACAATGCTGGGCGATACAGCAGTTGCTGTCAATCCGGCTGATGAAAGATATACGTATCTGCATGGCAGACAGGTCTGGCTTCCGATCGTGAATAAACCGATCCCGGTTGTAGAAGACAGCTATGTTGATATGGAATTCGGAACAGGTGTTGTAAAGATCACACCTGCACATGACCCGAATGACTTTGAAGTAGGAAAGCGTCATAACCTGCCTGAGATCAATATCTTAAACGATGATGCCACGATCAACAAAAACGGTGGTATTTACGAAGGTATGGATCGCTATGAAGCAAGAGAAGCGATCGTGAAAGAACTGGATAAAGAAGGCTTACTTGTCCGTATTGAAGATTATAGCCACAATGTTGGTACACACGACCGTTGTAAGACAACGGTAGAGCCAATGATCAAAAAGCAGTGGTTCGTTAAGATGGACGAGCTGATCAAACCGGCAGTAAAAGCTGTCAAAGAGGGCGAGATCAAGCTGGTTCCGGAGCGTATGGAAAAGACATACTTTAACTGGACAGACAATATCAGAGACTGGTGTATTTCCAGACAGCTCTGGTGGGGACACAGAATCCCGGCTTATTATTGTGATGACTGTGGTGAAACAGTTGTTGCAAAAGAAATGCCGAAGATCTGCCCGAAATGCGGTGGCAGTCATTTCACACAGGATCCGGACACACTCGATACATGGTTCTCATCCGCACTCTGGCCGTTCTCTACACTGGGCTGGCCACAGCAGACAGAAGATCTGAAATATTTCTATCCGACAGACGTACTTGTAACCGGATATGATATCATTTTCTTCTGGGTTATCCGTATGATCTTCTCAGGTTATGAGCAGATGGGCGAGAAACCGTTCAAGACAGTATTGTTCCATGGTCTGGTACGTGATTCACAGGGCAGAAAGATGAGTAAATCTCTGGGTAACGGTATCGATCCGCTGGAGATCATCGATAAATACGGTGCAGATGCACTTCGTCTGACACTCATCACCGGTAATGCGCCGGGTAATGATATGCGTTTCTACATTGAACGTGTAGAGGCAAGCAGAAACTTTGCCAATAAGGTATGGAATGCTTCCCGTTTCATTATGATGAATATGGAAGGCAAGGAGATCACAGAGCAGCCAGCCCTTGAGCCGGTTGATAAATGGATCTTATCAAAGCTCAACAGCCTGATCAAAGAAGTGACAGACAATATGGAAAACTTCGAGCTTGGTATCGCTGTTCAGAAGGTATATGACTTCATCTGGGATGAATTCTGTGACTGGTATATTGAAATGGTAAAACCGCGTCTGTACAATTCAGACAATGCAGACAGTCAGAATGCAGCACTCTGGACACTCAAGCATGTCCTGATCGATGCATTGAAGCTGCTGCATCCATACATGCCATTTATCACAGAAGAGATCTTCTGTACGCTGCAGAGCGAGGAAGAATCCATTATGATCTCTGCATGGCCTGTATATAAAGAAGAATATGCATTTGCAAAGGAAGAAAAAGAGATCGAGACAATGAAGGAAGCCATCCGTGGCATCCGTAATGTCAGAACATCCATGAATGTAGCACCTTCCCGCAAGGCATCCGTATATGTTGTATCAGAAAATGCAGATATCAGAGCAATCTTCGAGAACGGTAAGCTGTTCTTTGCACCGCTTGCTTATGCATCAGAGGTTCTGATTCAGGCAGATAAGACAGGCATCGCTGATGATGCAGTCAGCGTTGTGATCGACGGCGCAACACTGTATATTCCTTTTGCAGAGCTTGTTGATATCAAGCAGGAGATTGAGCGACTGGAAAAGGAAGAAAAGAGACTCGGCGGCGAGATCGCCAGAGCAAACGGTATGCTGAACAATGAGAAGTTCACGAGCAAAGCACCTGCACAGAAGGTAGCGGAAGAACGTGAAAAACTGACGAAATATACACAGATGCTGGAAAAGGTACAGGAGCGTCTGGCACAGTTAAAATAACAGAACACAGCAATAAATCACACAGCCATCAGTTATACAAGCGTATGACTGATGGCTCTTGTCGTACATCGAAGATGTACGATGCAGCCCCGAGCATCGCGTAGCGATTATCATGCGAGGGGTTCCCGTTTATTTCATATAGGAAAAAAGAAAATGAATCAACCATACACCGAAGCAGAACAATATATCAATCATATCCAGAAATTTGCAAAAAAGAATACTTTATCCCATACCCGCATGTATCTGCAGGCACTGGGCATAGAAGAAGAAACCTTCGCCGGACGCATCATTCATGTGGCAGGAACGAACGGAAAGGGTTCTGTCTGCAATTATCTGACAAACCTCCTTCTGGCAGAAGGGTTTCATGTGGGTACCTTTATCTCACCACACCTTGTCCATATGCGGGAGCGGATCCGCCTGGATAACCGGATGATCCCGGAAGCAGAGTTTGTCACAGCTTACGAAGCTGTCAGACAGGTGATCGATGCACATGCCGGGCAGGAGGCGTGGTATCATCCGACCTTCTTTGAATTTCTGTTTCTGATGGCAATGTATGTTTATAAAGAAAAAATGCCGGACTATCTGGTGCTGGAAACGGGACTGGGAGGCAGACTGGATGCGACCAATGTTTTTAGTAAGCCTGTGCTAACTATAATTACGGAAATAGGTCTCGATCATTGCCAGTATCTGGGCGATACGAAAGAAAAAATCGCGGCAGAAAAAGCAGGTATTATACAAGAAGGCGTTCCGCTGATCTATGTCAGACGGGATCCGGAGACTGAAAATGTACTGCTGGATACGGCAAAAGAGAAAAAAGCAGAGGCATTTGCGGTCGATAAAAGTCTTTTTATGGAAACAAATATAACCGATAAAGGCATTGATTTTTCGTATAAATCTAGGTATTATAATACTATTAGTTTCCATTTATCCACATATGCCACTTATCAGATGGAAAATGCATCAGCTTCGCTTCTGGCACTGGAGCATTTATTACCGAAAGAAAAGGTGCAGCCTTCTGTCATGCAGCAGGCAGTCGCAGAGAGCATCTGGGAAGGACGAATGGAAGAGATCGCTGACCGGGTGTATTTAGACGGTGCACATAATGCAGACGGTATAGAGGCGTTTCTTGACAGTGTGCGGCATCTGCCGGTAAAGGGAGAGAGGATCCTTGTTTTTTCCGTTGTCAACGATAAGGCTTATACGGAGATGATCCATGAGCTGGTCAGTGCACGATTATTTACGACATATATGATCGCCGGTATCCACGATGCAAGAGGTGTGGACGATCGGCAGCTTCGGGATATATTTACAAAGTACAGCGCAGAGCAGGTATATGACTTTGCGGATGCATCGGCGGCTTTTTCGGCGGCGCTTTTACGCAGAAAGCCGGAGGATGCGGTGTTTATTGTAGGCTCCTTGTATCTGGCAGGGGAGATCAAAGCCTGTCTGGAGGAAGCCGAAGGAGGAAAAAATGATCAACTTTGAAGAAGAATTAAAGAAGTTTCATCCGAGTCTGGAAATTGAGGATGCAGCAGATGCGATATATAATCAGGATCTGACAGACATGGCAGACGTTCTCGTAGGTATGCTGAAGGAAGCAAAGGAAGAAGAATAGGATAAGGGTGAAACCATGAAATGTTTTAATTGTGGCTGTGAATTGTCTGAGAAAGATTTTTGCACGGGCTGTGGTGCTGATGTCGGACTGTATAAAAAGATCATGCACATTTCCAACCGGTATTATAATGACGGACTGGAAAAGGCAAATGTCAGAGATCTTTCCGGTGCGATCGTCAGTCTGAGACAGAGTTTGAAATTTAACAAAAATCATATAGAAGCCAGAAACCTGCTGGGACTTGTTTATTTTGAAATGGGTGAGGTTGTTGCCGCACTCAGCGAATGGGTCATCAGTAAAAATCTGCGTGCCAAGAAAAATCTGGCGGATGATTACATCGATGCGATCCAGAGCAATCCGACGCGTCTTGATACGATCAACCAGACTGTCAAGAAATACAATCTGGCACTCCGCTACTGTCAGCAGGACAGTAAGGATCTGGCGATCATCCAGCTAAAGAAGGTGCTTTCCTTAAATCCGCGTCTGGTGCAGGGACATCAGCTTCTGGCACTCCTTTATATGGATGCGGAGGAATGGGAAAAGGCAAGAAAAGAGCTTGTAAAATGCAGTAAGATCGATGCCAATAACACAACGACGCTGACCTATTTAAAAGAAGTCAACAGAATGCTTGGTATCGGAGAAGAAGCCGCAGGAAGCTCTGCGAAAAAGAAAAAGGCAGTGGCGGAAGAGACAATTACCTACCAGAGTGGCAATGAGACGATCATCCAGCCGTTAAATGTCAAAGAACCGAGAGGAACAGCCTCTATTTTAAATATCGTGATCGGTGTACTGATCGGTGTTGCAGCATCTTATTTCCTGATCCTGCCTGCGCGCATGCAGGTTGTGCGAAATCAGATGAAGGATGAGCTGAAGGTAGTCAGTGAAAATGCGGATGTCAAATCCGCACGGATCTCAGAGCTGGAGCAGACAGTATCTGATCTGCAGCAGGAGAAAAAGGAACTGCAGGATGCAGTAGACGGTTATACCGGAGTAAACGGAGAAAGCCACAAGGTGGAAAGCCTTCTGCAGACTGCGACCGATTATCTGAGTGATCCGCAGGATTACGAAGCGATAGCAGATACCCTATATAATGTAGATACAGATTATGTGCAGAATTCAGCAACAGATGCTTATAAGCAGCTCTATAATAAGCTGATGGAGCTTGTGGGCAGTCAGGTTGCGGAACAGATGTACAGGGATGGCAGCGCGGCGATCAACCAGAGCGATTATACGACAGCAATTTCCACGCTGCAGAAGGCGTGGTACTTTACGCAGAATATGGAAACGCCGGATCCGGAAGTGCTATATGAGCTGGCGCAGGCATATCAGATGGCGGGCGAGACTGATAAGGCGAAGGAAGCATACAACCAGATCCTGCAGGAATATGCCCAGTCCCAGACAGCGGGAAAAGCGTCAGAGCGACTGACAGAGCTTGGGGACAGCGGCGATAATCAGAATATGGCGGATACAAATACAACAACCGATCAGCAGGCAGAGGATACGCAGACTGTAGAGCGGCAGCCGGCTGATGGACAGACAGAGCAGCAGACACAGTAGCAGCAGCGAAAACTGAATCAGATATTTACGAAAGAGAACTTGGAAAATCCAATGTTCTCTTTTTTGTTATGGCGACGAGGAAAATGCACGCATTTATGCGGTGCATTTGACGACCGCTAATCAGAGCGAGATTCGCAGAGCGTATCTCGTCTCTGTTGCATAAAAAGTAGAAAGGATGGGAAAAATGGAAGAAACGGGAATTTTTGAGATCAGGGAGGATTGTCTTCTGGTGCATATGCCCGAGGAGGTGGATCATCATACGACAAAGTCGATCCGACGGCTGGCGGATCATTATCTGCTTGATAACAGAGTGCAGCAGATCGTATTTGATTTTGCGGATACGATGTTCATGGACAGCTCCGGAATTGGGCTGTTATCGGGCAGAAACGCCAGAATTGCCTGCTTTGGCGGAAGGACGATCGTGATCAACGCGAACCCAAGGATCCGGAAACTGTTGCAGATCGCCGGTCTGCAGGATCAGGTCTGTATCATGGATGAAATATAAAGGAGTGAAAATGATGAAAAATGAAATGAAACTGAGTATGGATGCCATATCGGAAAATGAAGCACTCGGCAGAATCTGTATTGCCACGTTCCTGACAAGACTCCATCCGACACTGGAGGAGCTGGAGGATGTGAAAACAGCCGTGTCGGAAGCGATTACAAATGCGATCATACATGGAGTGCCTGCAGACGGAAAAGTATACATAACATGCAGATGCGAAAAAGATATCTTTCATGTGGAGATTGAAGATCACGGCGTCGGTATCGCTGATATTCCAAAGGCGATGGAACCATTATATACAACAAAGCCGGAGCAGGAGCGATCCGGTATGGGATTTGCCTTTATGGAAGCGTTTATGGATGAACTGAAGGTCTGGTCGCAGCCCGGGAAGGGGACGACGGTTATTATGGAAAAGGCGATCGGCTTTTCCTACCTGGAGGATTAGCTTATGGACTGGCTGACGCTCATACAGCAGGCAAGGCAGGGAGACAAGCAGAGCAGAGACACGATCATAGAGGAAAATATGGGACTTGTGCACCATATTGTGAAAAGATTTTTAAACAGAGGGTATGATGCGGAGGAGTTGTTCCAGATCGGCTGTATCGGGCTGATGAAGGCGGTAGACCATTTTGATACCGGTTATGATGTGAAATTTTCCACATATGCGGTGCCCATGATCATGGGTGAGATCAAACGTTTCCTGCGGGATAACGGTATGATCAAGGTTTCCAGAAGCCTAAAAGAAAACGCCTGGCGGATCAGGCAGACAAGGACGATGTTAGAGGCAAAGCTCGGTAGAGAGCCGGCGGTGGATGAGATCGCCGCGCAGATGGAATTGTCGGTGGAAGAGATTGTACAGGCAATGGAGGCAGAGGTTGAGGTAGAATCGTTGTCGAGAACCATTTACCAGGGAGATGGCAATGAAATCTGTCTGTATGAAAAGCTGGCGGATGAGAGAGATGATATGCAGCAGCTTGTCAATCATGTTTTTTTGCAGGATTTGTTGCAAAAACTGCCTGAGGAGGAGCAGGAACTGATCCGGTACCGATATTATGATAATCTGACGCAGGTAGAAACAGCAAAAAGAATGGGGATCAGTCAGGTGCAGGTAAGCAGGCTGGAGAAAAAAACACTGGGAAAGCTGCGGAGCAGGGCAGGTGTGTAGATTCCATGATGGAAATAAGATAGTGGAATTCAGACTAAAAAGCAAAACGGGGCAGTTTGCGCATAAAAATATACAAAAAACGGGGCAAAAATAAAGAAATAAAGCCAAAAAAACGGGGCAAAACATGTAATGAGTGGCTCACTATTAGGCGTGGAACTGAAAGGAATTGCATCGGCTCCTGTGGGGTATCTGACCATTTTAAGGATGTATCCCATGGATTTTGAAGAATTCATGATAGCAAATCAGGTTTCGGCAGCGACATTGGATATGCTGGAAGAAAAGTGGAAAGCATCTGCGCCGGTAATTCCTCTCTTAGCCAGTAAGAGCAGTAATGTATTCAGGTTGTTTTCGAGTGATATCGGGTTACTGACAAGTGCTTATCCGGCAGAAACGAAAATGGAACTGATCAATAAAAATGGAGAGGTAAACAATGGTGCGCATTTCGAAAATGTGATCGCACAGCAATTTTATGAATTAAAAGAAATGCTCGGTGATGACTGTATCGAGGTAAAGAAGGGGTGTATTGTGTCGGTATCCGCAATCTTTTCATATTCCGGTTTCGCATTCCTGTTTTTTTTGAAATTGCAAATGCAATACATTCATGTTATAGTAGCTTCAAAGCATATTTTCTTTAATCATGTCTATCAGGTGGAAACAATCTGGATTCGGCTTTCAAATAGTTGCGAATCTGATTTTGCCAAAGCCTGCGATCTGAAACATATCTTAATTCAGGAAATTCATGCTTTATTTCACACAAATCATTTATAAAGCAGGGGTTTCGGAAGATAGGATAGCTGTATTGATCACTCCTGCAAAAAACAAAGGAGGGTCATACAAATGGCAGAAAAGAGAAAATTTTATGGGATGCGAAACGATTACATGTCTTGTCATGAGGAGGGACTCAGCGAAGCTGGGAGGAGCCCTGATGACCAATGCGGTTTTGCAGAAGAACGAGGAAGTATTAAGAAATCTTCTGGCAACACTCTTGGAGATGGATGAGGCGGATATTGTAGATTGCCATTTAGAAAATCCAATCGAGCTTGGCAAGGAAATTGAGGGCAAAGAGTGCATTCTGGATGTTAAGCTCACATTGAACAATGCAAAGATCATCAATATCGAACTACAGGTATATAAGCAGACCTACTGGGTGGAACGGTCGCTTTTATACTGGGCAAGCATATTTAAGGCTGAGACGCTGGAAGAACTGGAACAGCTGGCAAACGGAGAGGAGGTATTTGAGAAGATGGTAGTAACAATGAAGAAACTGAGTGAAGATGAAAAGATCCGTATGCAGTGTGAGGCAAGAGAAGACTATGAAAGATGTCTGCTATCCGAATTCAATGCCGGAAAACGTGAGGGCGAAGAGATTGGCGAGAAGCGTGGTGAGAAGCGTGGTGAGAAGCGTGGCAGAATTGCTGGTAAAGCGGAAGCTTTAACGGAACTTATCAATAATCTGATGGAAACCCAGCATATCTCGGAAGAGGAAGCAAAGAAGATGCTGAAGCTGTAAGAAAACCAAGGCAAGAGTGACAAAGACAGGGGCATTCTGTGAAGTGAAGAACTTCCGGGATGCCTTTTTGTCATGGTGACGAGGAGAATGGATGCCATGCTTGCATGGGCAGAAAAAACAAAGGACGGATATATGCTCAGGGAGCCGGAAGTACTCTTACACGAGTGGAGCAGTATCTATGGAAAAAAGGAACCATCTGCGTATGCCTGTTACAGTCTGGATAATGTTTCTGTTTTGGAAAACAAACTGAAACTGCTGAAAAAGTATATGGGGATTGAATCATACCTGACAGGTTTTTCCGGCGGAGTCCGCTATGTTCCTGTTATCCGGTATAATAAGGTTCATATGTATCTGGCACCGGAGGATATTCAGGAAGCAATCTCTTATCTGGAGATGAAGGAAGTGAGTAGTGGCTCCAACGTAGTAATTTTTCCGTTGGAAAATGATTCTTATATCAAAGACAGCAGAAAAATTGAGGAGTCACTTGTTGTATCGACGGTACAGATTTATTTAGATTGTATGCAGCTAAAGGGGCGTGGGGAAGAAATGGCAGAAGCCGTTCTAATGAAGGAGATTATCAAATGATAAAAAATGAAGATTTGAAAAGCAGCATAGATTATTCGGAAGGACAGAAAAAAGCAGCACACAGGGTTCTTGTGGAGCTGTCAATATTTTTAGGGAATATGAGGAAGAAATCCATATTGTGGGAGGATGGGTGCCGGATCTGATGTTTACGGGAGAGGGACATGTAGGAAGTGTGGATGTGGCAAATATAAATGTAGTGGCAGTGGTTCCATATATTATTATGAAAACGGCTGCATTGGGCAGGGGTAAGGCAAAAGATGCATATGATATATATTTTATCATCAAACATTATAGCGGTGGAGTAAAAGCGCTGGCGAATGAGTTTAAGCAGGTGCAGGCATTATGAAATTTGATTGGACTAGAATAAAATTCTTTGATCAATAAGAATTTATGCTAACAGAAAATGCAAATTGCTAACAGTAAATTATTGTAGATTTGCTAACAGAAATGAAAAGCTATAATGTAACTGGTGTAAACGGTTGTCAATTCCTGCAGCTAACAAAAGGGTAATGATTAAAAATATTTCTGCTTGGAAAATATTAAGCCTGAATGAGTATTTCGTTCAGATTAGATTAGGTTCTAATCTGGGCGGATTTTTTTATTTCAGGAAGAAGGAGGATGCCTATGGCAGAAAAAGTGGATCGAAGTTGAGAGATTTTTATGAGTTCATAATCATTGACTGTATGCCGTCTCCTGGAATGATGACAATTAACGCATGCAGCGTTTCTCATCCTTTGGGATGATTTACATTTCGAAACAAACTCGTATAATTAATTTAAAACAGATTGCGAAAGGCTTATGGCAGTCTCGCGCTGTATTAAAGGGAGGGAAGAAATGACCAAAAATATCATCATAAAGACCTCCGTTCAGAAACGGTTTGACAGCTTCATGGTGCATGGCAGAGTCCTTTTTTTCAGCGCGCCGTGCGGCTTTGGAAAGACTGTACTGGCGGACGCACTGCTGCGCGGTCGGAACGTGCTGCGGCAAAGTGCGGCAGATCTGGACTGCGCGATTCCGCCGTCAGAGCAGGATTGGGACATTCTGCTGATTGACGATCTTCAGCTCATGCAGGAGGAAGCCGGGCAGCAGGCTCTTTGCGAACTGATTCGATCAAGTCCGGAGCGCCGTTTTGTGCTGCTCTCGCGCGGTGTGCCGCCCGGCTGCCTGACGGCGTTTCAGTACACGGGGCTGATGACGGTGCTGGAGGCCGACGACCTGCTTTTTGACGCGGGCGCAGGCGGCGTTCTACACGCATTTCCTCGAACCCAGCCTTGCTCCCGGCGAGGAGCTGACGCCCACGGAACTGCAAATTCTCCATCTGCTCTGTGCGGACAAATCCAACGCCGAGATTGCGCAGATCATGGACGTGAAGCTGCCCACGGTGAAGACCCACGTCAGCCACATTCTCGACAAGCTGGACGTGAAGCGCCGGGCGGAAGCCAAGACCGCCGCGAAGAAGCTGCATTTAGTGCAGGACGACCTGTAAAAAAGCATCCGGCAGATGTCGGATTTCCATATAAAAGCAAGACGATTTTTTAAGGAGGAAGAATATGAAAAAACGAGTATTGAGTATGTTCATGGTGCTGGCGCTGTGTCTGACGCTCCTGCCCGCACCCGTGCGAGCGGCGGAGGATACGCCGGAGAGCGGCGCCATCGTGCAGCAGGAGCGGCAGGAGGAAATTTCGCCCGCCGTATCCGAACAGGCTGGAACGAATGAGGAAGAGAACGGTTCAGAGGGTGACCCGCAAAATACCGGTACCCCTGACGCCGGTGGCGCTGAGGACAGTAAAGCAGATGCGCCGGAGAGCGGCGAGGATGAAAACGCCGGGAACAATGCGGACGCGGCGGTATCCGCTGTGCAGACGATGATCGATGCGCTGCCCATCGTGAGTGAGTTGGACGGCATGACCGCCGACGAGCTGGACGCAGCTTATGACGACATTCAGGCGGCGTATGATGCTTATGAAGCACTGAACGCAGAGCAGCAGGCGCAGATCACCGGCGCAGACTTCGAGGCGCTGCTCGGCTGGTTCAACAGCCAGACCGCGCTGTTGGCGGACGCACAGTCCGGCGAGCATACCCACTGTGTCTGCGGCAAGGACAGCGGTACAACGGTCAACGGTCATACCCATAACAACAGCACAGCATGGACGGCAGCCGATTCCCTGCCCGGTACTGCTGGCAGCTATTATCTGACGCGGTCTGTGTCGGGGAGCTGGGCTGTGCCAGAAGGCGAGGTCAACCTCTGCCTGAACGGGCAGACGATCAACGGTAAAATCACCGTCGGCAGC
>ENA-UAOT01000174-UAOT01000174.1-human-gut-metagenome-genome-assembly--contig:-NODE-174-length-33246-cov-8.212949_pt1 | contig 33246 bp, 33 predicted proteins | sample MGYA00243475_ERZ654567 | MGnify/ENA primary metagenome ERZ654567 (study PRJEB26926, sample SAMN06164482) | human gut metagenome | biome: ENVO:00009003; feature: ENVO:2100002; material: ENVO:00002003... | reverse complement strand
TTATTATTATAAAAGGCGGTATTTCTCCGCATTAATAATATAAATATAATTAAATAAACTAAACATTATCTCAGTAAACCAATTAATATAAAATATATATTAATCTGCATTATCAATAATATTAGCTCCATAAGTAAGCGTCAGAAGACTGTCGCCGAGGTGAACGTTTTCAACTACTATATTTTCATATTCGATACTCAGGTCGTAATGCGAAAAGTTCCAGAAGGCTTTAAGTCCAAGACTGACAAGCTTATCTGCTATAGCCTGAGTAGTTGACTTAGGGATACAAAGCACTGCGACCGCAGGAGAATTTTCTTTGCAGAAGCTTTCGATCTCGTCTACATGACGTATTGTAAGGCTTCCCACACTTTTACCTACTATCTCAGGATTAATATCAAAAATACCGATAAGCTTACAGCCTCTTGTTTCAAAATTTATATGCGTCGCAATAGCGCGTCCAAGATTTCCCGCGCCGATAAGTATTGTTTTGAAGTTTTTATCAACTCCCAGTATCTTGCCTATTTCGCTGTGAAGCTCGTCAACGTGATAGCCGTAGCCCTGCTGTCCGAAGCCGCCGAAGCAGTTAAGATCCTGCCTTATCTGCGAAGCGGTAAGCTTCATAAGCGCAGAAAGCTCTCTTGAAGATATCCTGTCAACACCTTGCTTTTTCAGCTCACCCAGAAACCTGTAATATCTGGGAAGTCTTTTTATAACCGAAGAAGAAATAGAACCGTTTTTTGCCATATCAAAACCACTCCGTAAAAACGCCATAAAAGGACGGATAAAAATCCGCCCCTATATGAATCAGATATTTATGCTTCTCAATAATTATCCTATCAGCCAAGCATAGGCTTTAATCTTTCGTCCACCGCCTTGAGGAAATCCTCAGTATTGACCTTTTTCTTGTTTTCAAGAGTTGAAAGCAGATAAAGATCGCCTGTCATAACGCCGTCCTCGATCGTCCTGACAGTTGCCTTTTCAAGACAATCAGCGAAATTAACAAGCTCCTCCAAACCGTCCAGCTCGCCCCTCTTTCTCAGAGCGCCTGTCCATGCGAACAATGTTGCTACAGAGTTTGTGGAGGTCTCCTCACCCTTGAGGTGCTTATAGTAATGACGCTGAACAGTTCCGTGAGCCGCCTCATACTCGTAAACGCCGTCAGGTGAAACCAAGACCGAAGTCATCATTGCAAGCGAACCGTAAGCCGTAGCTACCATATCGCTCATTACGTCGCCGTCGTAGTTCTTGCATGCCCAGATATAGCCGCCGTTTGAACGTATAACTCTTGCTACTGCGTCGTCAATAAGCGTATAGAAATACTCTATACCCGCAGCCTCAAACCTTTCCCTGTATTCATTATCGTATATCTCCTGGAAAATATCCTTGAAGGTATGATCGTATTTCTTGGAAATAGTGTCCTTAGTAGCAAACCATACGTCCTGATTTGTATCAAGTGCAAAGTTAAAGCAGGCTCTTGCAAAGGAAGCTATTGAAGAAGACTTGTTGTGCTGACCCTGAATAATTCCGTCGCACTCAAAGCTGTAGATCGTTTCTCTCGTTTCGTTTCCGTTCTTGTCAGTGCATACAAGCTCAGCCTTAGAGCCTTCGGGGCACTTCATTTCAACGTTCTTATAAACGTCACCATAAGCGTGACGTGCAATAGTAATAGGCTTTGTCCATGTAGGAATATACGGAGTTATCCCCTTAACGAGAATAGGAGTTCTGAAAACAGTGCCGTCCAGCATTGCTCTTATTGTACCGTTAGGAGACTTCCACATTTCCTTGAGGTTATATTCAGGCATTCTTGCGGCATTAGGAGTGATCGTAGCACACTTTACCGCAACTCCGTATTTTTTCGTAGCATTAGCAGAATCAACCGTTACCTGATCATTTGTTTCATTTCTGTGAACAAGACCCAAATCATAATATTCGGACTTCAGATCCACATAGGGCAGAATAAGAATATCCTTTATTTCCTGCCAGATAATTCTGGTCATTTCGTCGCCGTCCATTTCGACAAGGGGTGTTTTCATTTGGATTTTTGACATTTTACATTCCTCCTGTTTATTTTAAAATAACTGCTGATGGAGATAAGATCAATAAAAATAAAATGATCCAAGCGCAAAATCCGATAACCTCCACACTTTTGCTTTTACAGACAACCGTTCCCTTTTTAATTCTATAAAGCCTGACAGCCAGCAGTTCCAATTTAGTAAAGCACAGACATATTATTAAAGCCCACAAGCCTAAAAATCCTATCATCATCGCAAACGCTTCATATTTCCAAAAAAGATATATAAAGTATAATATAAAGATAAGAAGATTAATGCCTATTATATTCTTTTCATATTTTCGTCTGCCCGAATCCTTTTTAAAATCGCTTTCTTCAGTAGACCGATGAAGCTTCCGCAACGATCTTTTAACGCAGATATAAAGTATAACAGGAATAGCAAATAAACAAATATTTCCCAAAATAAAGTAAGTAACCATTATACTCTCCATAGCTGCCTGTCAGCTTATATAAATAAACGGAAATGCGATCAGGATAACCACTAAAAATATTATCAGTATAACTGCCGTTACAGCAACAGCAATTATCACAGCCTTACAGCTTACGGAAAACAAAACAGACATTTTACGCCAAAACCTGCTTCCGTTTTCTCCCCGCTTTACCATTACTCCATACAGCAGGCTCGCTGAAATTGAGACAATTAATAATAATGCACAAGAAACAATGAGCTGGTTTTCCATAATTCCTGACAGCAGCTCAAAAAGCATAATCATTTTAGGCTTTCTCTTGTGTAGTCAAGCAGTCCTCCTGCAAGGATAATATCCTTTGTACGTCCTGTAAGCTCGCAGAGTACGGGAATTTCAGCGCCTGTGGTCTTATTTACAACGGTAAGCTCTGTCTTATCAGCTTCTACAGCTGCTCTTACGTCTGAAAGCACAATTTCATCGCCCTGTGAGATCTTATCGTAATCAGCCTCGTTTACAAAAGTAAGCGGCAGAATACCGGCGTTTATAAGGTTTGCCCTGTGGATTCTTGCAAAACTCTTGACCAGAACCGCCTTGATCCCGAGATAAAGCGGAGCCAGCGCTGCATGCTCTCTTGAAGAGCCCTGTCCGTAGTTAGAGCCGCCTACGATAATCGACTTGCCCATATTTTTAGCACGTCTTGGGAATTCCTCATCGCATACCGTGAAGCAATGCTGAGAAATTGCAGGAATATTTGAACGCAGCGGAAGAATTTTAGCTCCCGCAGGCATTATATGGTCTGTAGTAATATTGTCGCCGACCTTAAGCGATACCCTGCATTCGATAGATTCGTCGAGCGGAGCGGTTTCAGGGAAAGGCTTGATATTCGGACCTCTTAGAATTTCGACCTTGTCCATATCCTCAACTGAAGCAGGAGCTTCAACCATATTGTCATTGATCACAAAATGCTCAGGCAGCCTGAATTCAGGCATTTCTCCCAGAGTTCTGGGATCGGTAAGATAGCCTGTAAGAGCGGATGCGGCAGCAAGCTCAGGAGATACCAGATATATCTGACCGTCCTTAGTTCCCGAACGTCCCTCGAAGTTTCTGTTGAAGGTTCTGAGCGATACGCCCTTTGAGTTAGGCGACTGACCCATACCGATACACGGACCGCAGGCAGATTCAAGGATCCTTGCTCCTGCGTCAATCATAATTGAAAGTGCGCCGTTCTGAGCCAGCATATTTAGCACCTGCTTAGATCCGGGAGCTATAGACAGCGAAACGTCGGGGTGAACGGTCTTTCCTTTGAGTATATGAGCTACCTTCATCATATCCATAAATGAAGAGTTTGTACATGAACCGATACAAACCTGATCAATTTTCAGCCTGCCGATCTCCTCACAGGTCTTTACATTGTCAGGCGAATGAGGACAAGCAGCCATAGGAACTATCTCTGAAAGGTCTATATCAACGATCTCGTCGTAAACAGCATCGTCGTCGGCTTTAAGCTCACACCATACGTCCTCTCTGCCCTGAGCCTTAAGAAATTCAAGTGTTATCTCGTCTGAAGGGAAAATAGAGGTTGTAGCGCCAAGCTCTGCTCCCATATTGGTTATAGTTGCTCTTTCGGGTACTGAAAGGGTCTTAACGCCCTCGCCGGTATACTCGATCACCTTTCCTACTCCGCCCTTTACGGAAAGCCTGCGGAGAACTTCTAAAATAACGTCCTTAGCCGCGACCCACGGTGAAAGCCTGCCTGTAAGGTTAACCTTTACTACCTTAGGATAAGTGATATAATACGCTCCGCCTCCCATTGCGACCGCAACGTCAAGTCCGCCTGCTCCGATAGCGATCATTCCGATACCGCCGCCTGTCGGGGTATGGCTGTCCGAACCGATCAGCGTCTTGCCGGGAACGCCGAAACGCTCCAAGTGTACCTGATGACAGATACCGTTGCCGGGGCGTGAAAAATAAATTCCGTGCTTTTTGGCTACAGAGCCTATAAAACGGTGGTCGTCGGCATTTTCAAAGCCTGACTGCAGCGTATTATGGTCGATATAAGCAACAGAACGCTCCGTCTTTACGCGGGGTACTCCCATAGCCTCAAATTCGAGGTATGCCATTGTTCCCGTAGCGTCCTGAGTAAGCGTCTGATCAATTTTTATTCCTATTTCCTGTCCCTTGACAAATTCACCGTCGACTAAGTGAGCCTTCAAGATTTTTTCAGTAAGTGTCAAACCCATTCAAAACATTCCCTTCACAATAAATATATGATATTATTATACCTTATTTCACAGGCTTTGTCAAGTTTTTCACAAATAGCGTTTACTATAATATGCGCCGCTTTTATAATAAAATCCGCTGTAATAAACACTTTGATTTGTAATTTTTTAAGCGTTTTAAATATCAATATCATTTACAGTTCCTTACCCCTCTGAAGATCCTCCCATATTTAAGCTGTTTTTTTCTTATTGCGCCATAGAATTCAATTTTTTCTATTATTAATTTTCCACAGTCTTGACAAATTTAATCGGAAAGTGTATAATTATGTAGTAAAATGCTGAAAGGCAAATATAGGAGGAATCAATATGGATAATGAAGAAAAGAAAAGCAAAAAGGGGTTAATAATCGGAATTATCGCAGCTATAGTAGTTATTGCAGCTATAGGGGGAGCCGTAGGAAGCGGCGGAGATAAAGACGACAGCTCATCAGGAAACGAAACAGGAAAAATATCGTCATCACAGACTGAAAGCAAAAAGGAAACAGAATCAAAAGAAGAAAGCAAAGCCGCCGATGAGTCGTCCGAAGCCGAGCCGAAAGCTCTGCCTACCGTAGGCGAATACGTTCAGTCGGATTCATGGAAAATTTCATTCCTTGACGCTAAGCAGTACGACAGCCTTTCTGACGAAAACAGCCTTCTTACAGATACGCCGTCTGACGGAAAGGTCTACCTTATCCTTTACTTTGAAGCAGAGAATGTTTCCGGAAAGGACGATCATCTCAATATGTTCTACTGGGAAGCATATGAGGACGGCTATTCGACAGATATGAAAATTGTCATCAACAAGCCTGACGGATACGATCAGTTTGCAGGTGATGTAGGAAACGGCAAGAAGATAAAGGGCTATCTTGCTTACGAGGTCTCACCCGACTGGAAAGAATTTGAGATCTCCTATAAAGACGGGATCTCGGTAGAAAATAAAAATAAGATCACATTTGCTGTTACTCCCGATAAGCTCAGCTGACGAAAATAAGTTCAGATATAAATAAAGACCAGACGCCTGCGATTTCAATTTCGTAAGCGTCTGTTTTTATTGAACCGTACTCCAAAGTAAAAACGCCGAAGTCCGCAGACGGATAATTCCTGTACTGCGGACTTCAAGCTATAATTTATAAGTGGGATGGGGGCAAATTAATTAAGACAACGCCGAATCAGTATCAGTCGTCCTGAAGAGCGTCATAGCCTTCCTCTCCTGTACGGATCTTGACTACGTTTTCAACATCGCAGACAAAAATCTTTCCGTCACCGATGTGACCTGTATAAAGGGCGGATTTTGCTGCATTTATCACCGTTCTGACAGGGACTCTGCATACTACTATTTCAGCCTTTACCTTAGGAAGAAGATTTGTTTCAACAACTGCTCCTCTGTAGTATTCCTGCTGTCCCTTCTGCATACCGCAGCCGAGTACGTTTGTAACAGTAATACCTGTTACGCCAATAGATTCCATTGCTGCAATGAAATCCTGAAGCTTTGTCTGCTTAAAGACAACAACGACCTTTGTGATCCTTGAAGAATCGTCAGGGGCAGGGGTCGTGTAATTCTCAACAGTAACAGCCTTTTCAACAGAAACTACAGGTTCCGCTGATGAGTCAACCCTGATCACGCTTTTTGCGTCGTCCTTAGTATAGCCCAGCATATCACTGCCCATTGCGGGAGCAAAGTCGGCATAGGAAGAAACAAGACCGTGCTCGGTAACGTCCAAGCCGATGATCTCTTCCTGTTCGGAGGCTCTCAGACCGATCGTCTTTTTGATCGCAAAAAATACTATTGACATTGTAACAGCCGTCCATGCGCCTACTGCAAGAACTCCTAAGCTCTGTTTTCCGAGCAGTTCAAGACCGCCGCCGTAAAATAAACCGCTGCCGCTTATTCCGCTTGCGCCGCCGTTCTGAGCGATCGCAAATCCGGGAGCAGTATCAGTTGCGAAAAGACCTACCGCTATCGTTCCCCAGATACCGTTCATCATATGAACCGCAACCGCTCCTACCGGGTCGTCGATATGAAGCTTATAATCAAGAAACCATACGCCAAAGCAGACCAGCAGTCCCGAAACAATGCCGACTGCAAGAGCGCCGAAGGCGTCCATTACGTCGCAGCCTGCCGTAATTCCTACAAGTCCTGCAAGCGAAGCATTCAGGCACATTGAAACATCAGGCTTACCGTATTTCAGCCATGTAAATATCATACATACTACCGTTGCAACAGCCGGAGCTATAGTTGTAGTAAGGAATATAGAGCCGAGCATTTCAACTGATTTTGAAGCTGCCGGGTTAAAACCGTACCAGCCGAACCAGAGAATAAATACTCCCAGAGCGCCGATCGTAAGGTTATGACCAGGTATAGCGTGTACTTTGATTTCACCGTCAGAGGTCTTGCTGAACTTGCCGATTCTCGGACCAAGGATCTTGGCTCCAACAAGTGCGGAAATACCTCCAACCATATGGATCGCACAGGAGCCGGAGAGATCATGGAATCCTATCTGATAAAGCCATCCGTCTGCGTTCCAGATCCAGTGTGCTTCGATAGGATAGATCAGAGCGCTGATAACTCCCGAATAGATACAGTAAGAAATGAATTTGGTTCTTTCCGCCATAGCTCCAGATACAATAGTAGCTGCCGTTGCGCAGAACACAAGGTTAAATACGAAATTAGAAAAATCGAAATTTTCATATGCGGTGAAAATATCAAATCCGGGCTTTCCGATAAGTCCAATCACGTCTTCCCCGCAGAGAAAACTAAAACCGATCAGAATGAACATTACCGTACCGATACAGAAGTCCATCAGGTTTTTCATTATGATGTTTCCGGCATTTTTCGCTCTGGTAAAGCCTGTTTCAACCATTGCAAAGCCTGCCTGCATAAAGAATACAAGCGCAACGGCTATAAGAAACCAGATACCGAAGCCGACATCTTTTGCGGCGTCTATCGCTTGTTGAATTACGTTATCCGTTAATACTGTCATATTATTTTCCTCCCAACAATAACAAAAGAGGTGCATAAGATCCTCGGAACAATTGTCCCCGGGACTTATACACCTCATCGTGTATCTAAAAATAATGCAGCGATATTACTGAATCAAAATAAAATATATAGAAGTTTATAAGAAGAGCATATATTAAAATATAATACTAAAGCTGTCTGAATTATTTAACGTAGAACAGCAGCTGACCATAAGTAGGATAAGGCCAGTACTTTTCGCCTACCAGCGTTTCGATCTCGTCGGCATAGGCTCTCAGTTCTCCCATAGCCGTGAATACAACATCATGGTAGTAATTTGCAAGCTCTTGAATATCCTCTATCTCATGGCACTTTACCATACAGTCCTCAAGCTCGCCCAGCTTCTTGTACATCTGGGTCGTAAGCGCAGACAGTCTTTTAACCATATCGGTTTCAAAGCCGTCGTCCGCTCCGCAGTTCTTAACCAGCTCCGCAGTTTTTGCCAGTTCCTTAATATAAGTAAGAGCAGCGGGAAGGATATCCTTTTTAGCCATATCGATCATCGTAAGCGCCTCGATATTCAAGGTCTTGCAGTACTCGTCAAAAAGTATCTCAACTCTCGAATGGAGTTCCGGCTCAGTATATACGCCGTATTTTGTGAACAGATCAATATTCTTCTGAGCAACGAACGTTGGGATAGCTTCAGGCGCAGATTTCAAGTTCAGCAAGCCTCTTTTTTCAGCTTCAACAGGCCACTCCTCAGAATATCCGTTGCCGTTGAAAATAATATTTTGATTTTCCTTTATAGTTTTCTTGATAAGGTCATCGAGAGCGTCCTGAAAATCGTCAGCATTTTCAAGAACATCGGCAAAGTCGTCGAGAACTTTTGCGGCGATCGTATTTAGCACGGTATTAGGACCGGCAGCCGAAAGCTTTGATCCGGGCATTCTGAACTCAAATTTGTTTCCTGTAAATGCAAAAGGAGATGTTCTGTTTCGGTCGGTAGTATCCTTGGGGAAGTGGGGCAGAACGTCTACTCCTATCTCCATCTCAACCCTCTTGCCCTCATATTTAACGCCGTTTACGATAGCGTCAAGAACTCCTGTCAGCTCATCACCGAGGAAAATAGATATAATAGCGGGAGGAGCCTCGTTAGCACCGAGTCTGTGGTCGTTTCCGGCAGAAGCAACTGAAGCCCTCAGAATATCCTGATAATCGTTGACAGCCTTGATAACTGCGGTCAGGAACAGAAGGAACTGTGCGTTTTCAGCCGGAGTTTTTCCGGGATCAAGAAGATTAACTCCCGTATTTGTCGAGATAGACCAGTTATTGTGCTTTCCCGAGCCGTTGATCCCTGCAAACGGCTTTTCATGCAGCAGGCATTTGAAGCCGTGCTTTCTTGCCGTCCGCTTCATAATTTCCATAGTAAGCTGGTTATGATCGGTAGCAATATTTGTAGTTCCGTAGATCGGAGCAAGCTCATGCTGTGCCGGAGCGACCTCGTTATGCTTGGTCTTAGCGTAGATACCAAGCCTCCACAGCTGCTCGTCGAGATCCTTCATATATGCCTGAACTCTTGTTTTTATCGTTCCGAAGTAATGATCCTCCAACTCCTGCCCCTTGGGAGCGGGAGCGCCATAAAGGGTTCTTCCGGCAAAGATCAGATCCTTTCTCTTTGAATACATTTCTCTGTCAACAAGAAAGTATTCCTGTTCAGGGCCTACGTTTGCAATTACCCTTGTCGCGTCTGAGCCGAATAGCTTTAATATCCTCAGAGCCGCCTTATTTATAACCTCCATAGATTTCAGAAGAGGCGTTTTTTTATCCAGAGCCTCACCGCTGTAAGAACAGAATGCAGTAGGGATACAAAGAGTATTGCATTTTATAAACGCATAAGACGTGGGATCCCATGCGGTATAACCCCTTGCTTCAAATGTTGCCCTCAGACCTCCCGACGGGAAGGAAGAAGCGTCAGGCTCACCCTTTACAAGCTCCTTGCCCGAAAACTCCATAATTACATGACCGTCCTCTGTAGGCGAAATAAAGCTGTCAAGCTTTTCTGCGGTAAGACCTGTCATCGGCTGAAACCAGTGAGTATAATGAGTACAGCCTTTCTCTACAGCCCAATCCTTCATTGCGTTGGCTACTACGTTCGCAACGTGAATATCAAGCGGATCGCCGTTGGCAATAGTCTTTTTAAGAGCCTTGAAGGTATCCTTGGGAAGCCTTTCTTTCATAACAGCTTCATTAAAAACATCGCTGCCGAAAATCTCCGGTACATTCATAAAAATTTCCTCCTGTATATTATATCTTCGCACTGTCCGTTCCGAATAAACGCGCCGGCATTTTTATGCCGATACAGGCTTTAAAAAAAGCGCTGTGGACTTAAACCGTCCACAGCGCCTTTGCTGTTTACATTTCATAGTATATACCCGAATCGCCGATTTGTCAATAGCTTTTGCTTATTTTTTTCACTTTCAGCGAATCAGCCAATAATAAAAAATATATTCTGGATCTTTTTAGTTAAATATGCCGATAAGACTATCTGCATAAAATACACTATATATCAATAAATTCGTCCTTACCCGATTTATCTGACCTTTTAACCTGCTTTTCAATATATCTGAGCTGATGCCTGCCGGAAAGACAGCTTATCAGATTAGCGACTCCCGCCGCAGCAAGCGCAATTCCCAGAACAGTAACCGCAATATTTACAGGAGCAAGAGGATTTATAATTATTACAAAGCCGAGAACTGCCGTTACCGAAGCAAGGATCATCGGCAAAACCCAGTCCTGTCCTGCACGTTTTATATCAAAGGCATTGGCAAGACTTACTATTCCGCTGAACAGCATATAAAAGCCGCAGCCGAAAGCTATTACTTTAAATATAAAATCAGGCTTTACAATAAGGAACAGGCCTATTGCCGCAAGAACGATACCGCGGAATATAAGCGAAGAATATTCGTCCTTTTCCTCTCCCTTTGCAAAGAACTGTATAAGACTTACTGCTCCGACGGCAAGAGCTATACCTCCTATAGTATAGCTTATCGCCTTGGTAAAAAAGCCAGGATCGGCAATAAGCGCCGCTCCAAGCACAATACATACGACTGACAGCAGGAGATAGTTTTTAAACAGCTTTTTCAGCATTCTCATAGGTTTTCCTCCAATTTTGCGGCTTCCCTAGCCTTTTTCAGCTTTGAAGCCTTAATTACCTTCAACCGCGAAAATTCCTCTCGCTCTTTTTCGTCCAGAGAGTCGGATATAAATTTAACTATAGCCTGGTTTCTAGGTATAATTATATTCTGAAGCGCGTTTGCACGACGCTGAGTTTTCCTTATCGCCGCTGAAAGCCGGTATATGCTGTTTTCTACCTCGGCAAGCAGTACAGTTTTCTTTTTTACCTTGTCAAATGCGATAAATGCTCTGTCTAGCTGAGATGTGGTCTGAGAGAAGCCGTAGGTTACCTTCAGCGGCTTTTCTTCAAGACTTATCTGCGGCAGCTCCACTCCCATAACGCTTCTTGAGGTTATTGCCAGACCTTTTTCAACAGGAACGCATTCGGCATAAGGGGTAACAAGTCCAAGCGAGATATTGGCAAGCTGAAGCGCCGCATACGCCTCTATATAGGTTTCCTCTATAGAAGTCCTCAGCTCTCCCGCCTTATCTACAAGACCCATAAGCTCCCGTATCAGTATATTGCGCTTTCTGTCAAGCAGCTCATATCCGAGAGCCGCAAGCTGAAGCGCTTTCTTTGACGCAATAAGGTTTCCCTTGGTAGGAAAGACCTGCTGCTCAGCCATTTATCTCACCGCCGATCTATTGTTTAAAAGTATTACAAAATAAAGAAAATCACCGTCAGCAGAATACCAAGTATCATAATAACCAACCCATTACGCTTCATCTTAGCAATCTCCTCTGGTTTATCGCGGTCTTCAGCCTTAACGCTTTTCTCAGGCATTAAAAACAGAATTAATCCGATCAGCGCTACTCCGCAGGTTAGTACAAATTTTATTATATCGTACATAGGCTTCCTCCATTAATAATTTAAATCAGCTGATTAATGCTATTGCTTTTTCTGCGCTGTAATATTTCTCAAGATGCTCCTCGTCTACCCTGTCAAGCTCAGACTTAGGCAGCGACGAAAGCAAAGCCCAGCCCAGATCAAGGGTTTCTTCTATCGTTCTGTTTACGTCGAAGCCCTGGTTGATAAAATGTTCCTCAAACAAAACGCCGAACTTTATATAAGCCTTGTCGGTTTCTGAAAGCTCCTCCTCGCCGATTACGGAAGCAAGCGCTCTTGCGTCTGAAACCTTTGCGTACGCCGCAAACAGCTGGTTTGCCACCATCTGATGATCTTCTCTTGTATAGCCTTCTCCGATACCGTCCTTCATAAGCCTTGAAAGGCTGGGCAAAACCGAAACCGCAGGATAAACTCCCGTCTGGTCAAGGTTTCTGTCCATAACTATCTGCCCTTCGGTAATATATCCGGTAAGGTCGGGAACCGGATGAGTAATATCGTCGTTAGGCATTGTAAGAATGGGTATCTGAGTAACCGAGCCGCCTGAGCCTTTTACGATCCCCGCCCTTTCATATATAGAAGCAAGATCGGAATATAAATATCCGGGATAGCCCTTTCTTCCCGGGATCTCTCCCTTCGATGAGGAAAATTCTCTGAGAGCCTCGGCATAGGAAGTCATATCCGTAAGTATGACCAGAATATGCATATTATGCTCAAAGGCAAGGTACTCGGCGCAGGTCAGCGCACATCTCGGCGTAAGTATCCTCTCTATTATGGGATCATTTGACATATTCAAAAACATGGCAACTCTCTGAAGCGAGCCTGTTTCCTCAAAGCAGCGCTTAAAATAATCGGCAACATCGTTCTTAACGCCCATAGCTCCGAAAACAATAGCAAAATCCTGACCGTTTTCATCGGCTATCTTAGCCTGCCTTACGATCTGAACCGCAAGCTTGTTATGCGAAAGTCCCGAACCCGAAAAGATAGGCAGCTTCTGACCTCTTATAAGCGTCATAAGCGCGTCAATTGATGAAATTCCGGTATTGATATAGTTTCTTGGATAGCTTCTTGAAACAGGATTCAGCGGCTTTCCGTTTATATCGGCGTACTTTTCGGGGTAAATATCCCCCAGTCCGTCTATAGGCTTCCCTGCTCCGCTGAAAATTCTTCCCAGCATTTCCGTTGAAAGCGCAAGCTCCATAGGCTTGCCCTCAAATTTTGTCGTGGTATTTTTGAGGGAAAGACCCTTTGTTCCCTCAAATACCTGAAGTACTGCTCTGTTCTCCGACGCCTCGACAACTCTGGCAAGCCTTTTCGTTCCGTCGTCAAGGCGTATTTCCGCCATTTCGTCATAGCTTATGCCGCTTACCTTGTCAAGAACTACCAGAGGCCCGTTTATTTCGCTCAGTCCTATATACTTTAGATTCAATTACCGCACCTCCGTAAGTGACTTAAAGTCCTTTTCCATTCGGCTCTCATAATCGGCAAACATCTCCGGCTTGGAATTGGGTATATCGTACTTTATTTTTATAAGCTTTTCTACCCAGCCGCACTGAATTATCTTATCAACGTCGGCTCCTTCCGAAAGCGCTTTTTTTGCAAGAGAATAGAATTTAAGAATAGCTTTCATCATAAGGTACTGCTTTTCAAGCGGAACGAAGGTATCTTCCTTATGATAGGCGTTCTGCTGAAGAAATCCTACTCTGACGATCCTTGCAGACTCGATAAGAAGCTTCTGATCGTCTGGCAAAACATCTGTACCCATAAGCTTTACGATCTCCATAAGAGTATTTTCTTCGACAAGTATATTGGATATTTCCTGTCTTACCTGCATAAAATCAGGAGCTACGCTGCCGTTATAATAGTCCTTAAGATCCTCCAGATACTCGGAATAGCTTGTATTCCAGTTGATAGCGGGATAATGCCTTGCATAAGCCAGTGATTTGTCAAGCGCCCAGAAGCAGCGGACAAACCGCTTGGTATTCTGAGTTACCGGCTCGGAAAAGTCTGAACCCTGAGGAGAAACCGCTCCGATAATTGTAACTGAGCCTTCGCCCCCTCCAAGCGGTCTTATATAGCCTGCACGTTCGTAAAACTCAGAAATTCTTGACGGAAGATACGCCGGAAAGCCTTCCTCCGCCGGCATTTCCTCAAGACGGCCGGAAATTTCACGCAGAGCCTCCGCCCATCTTGATGTAGAATCCGCCATGATCGCAATATGATAACCCATATCACGATAATATTCGGCAAGAGTTATTCCCGTATAGATAGACGCTTCTCTTGCCGCAACAGGCATATTAGAAGTATTGGCGATAAGCACCGTTCTGTCCGTAAGCGGACGGTTCGTTTTTGGATCAATAAGCTCAGAAAATTCCTCAAGCACCTGAGTCATCTCATTGCCGCGCTCTCCGCAGCCTATATATACGATTATATCAGCGTCGCACCATTTCGCCAGCTGATGCTGAGTCATTGTCTTTCCCGTTCCGAAGCCGCCGGGTATCGCCGCCGTTCCGCCCTTCGCTATAGGAAGGATCGTATCGACTATTCTCTGGCCAGTAATCAGCGGACGGTTTATCGGCAGTCTTTCCGCGCAGGGACGGGGGGTTCTTATAGGCCATTTCTGACAGAGCGTCAGATCCTCCGTCCCGCCGTAAATATTCTTTATTTTAACAACAGTATCGTTTACAGTATATTCGCCGCTGCCGGCACACCAGATAACCTCGCCGCCCTTTGAAAGAGGAGAAAGCATACACCTATGCTCTATTACAGGAGTTTCCTGACAGGTACAGTATATCTGTCCCGGTTCAAGCCTGTCTCCTGCTCTTACCTTAACGGTACAGGAATACTTCTTTTCAGTATCCAGCGAAGATACCTCAGCTCCGTCGTCGATAAACGCACCCGTAAGCTGCTCCAGTCTGCGGAGCGGTCTTTCTATTCCGTCAAAAATATTGCTTATTATCCCGGGGCCGAGAACCGCCGACATAGGCGCTCCCGAACCTGTTACCGGCTCTCCCGGCACAAGTCCCGTCGTACCCTCGTAGACCTGAATAGTGGTAAAATCCTCGGCAACTCCGATAACCTCGGAAATAAGCCTTTTTTTCCCTACATACACCATTTCCAGCATAGAAAATGATTTGGTATTCTTGACCTTTACAACAGGCCCGTTTATAGAATAAATTTTATCCATACCGAAATCTCCCCGTTATTCCTGTCCGACCGCCAGACCGGCAGTTCGACAGAAGCTCTCTCTTTCCTCCTCGACCGCCGAATCAAAGGTACAGTCGAGAACGACGTTTATCTCGTCAAAGCGTATGCTTACCCCGCCCAGCAGGATAGACGGACTAAGGCGTACCTCAAAACCGGAAGCCTTCTTCAGCGCTCCGGCATACTTTTCATCGCAAAGCGCCAGATCTATTTCCGCAGACTCGCCGGGATAACGCCGTTTTGCCGCATTTACCGCACTTTCCAGCCACTCAGCGTAACCGCCGCCGCTTCGGAAATCAGCCAGCTTTCTCTTTACGCTCTCAAACACCTTGTCCGAAAGCCCGCTTCTGTGCAGAAGAACCCTGCGCTGAGCTTCAAGCCTTGCCGCAGACGACTCTTTTGTAAGCCTCTGGCTCTCCTCCTTATCAATACGCTGTATTTCAGCCGCAGTTCGGCTGCGGACGTCGGCTTCAGCCATTTTAAGCCTTGCGCTTTTATCCTGACGGGCGTCGGAAATAATTTTATTTACCTTACCCTCCGCCTCTGTATAAACTGCGTCCTTGAACCGCCGCAGCTTCTGTGCTTCGTCTATCATTGTAAATCGTTCCTTTCAGGAGATAAATGCTATGAACGCCGGCTTACAGCTTTATACCGACCGCCTCTTTAAGATACCTTGAGATAGTATCAGATATTTTGGAGGTCGCATGCCTGTCCGGAATCTCCACTATCAGCGGAAGCTTTCTGCTTAGCTTATACCCGTAAACCTTATCCCTGCACTGCTTAACGGCAAGCTCGGTCATAAGGATCACTCCGATATCCTCCATATCCATTGCCTTATCGAGAGCCGAGCCAACCTCGTCGGAGGTATGAACTACTACTCCCTCTACGCCTGCAAGACGCATTCCTATCTGCGTATCTATATTATCGCTTATAAGATAAAACTTCATAATAAAGGCCCATGCTTTTCACGCAGGGACACGCCTCCCTTCAGCTGCGTTATATGCCTTTAAATTCCAAGCGCAGTTCCCACATTGGAAATAATAAGTATTGCAATAAGCAGACCGTAAAGCGCGATACCTTCTCCGAGAACTACGAATATGAGCGCCTTAACAAAAGCCTTAGGATCCTCTGAAACTGCGCCAATTGCCGCCGGAGCGCCGGCTGCAACGGCAATACCCGAACCGATACAGGCAAGTCCTACGGCAAGAGCAGCTGCAAGATAGCCCAGACCTGCGCCTGTAGAAAGCGCCGCCATGATACTGCCCTCGTCAGCAGCTGCCGATACAAAACCGCCGAACGGAATAATGATACCGAGTCCCATAACTCCGGCAAACGTACAAAGATTGCCTATAAACGCACCCTTAGGTGATCTGCCGCTTCTGATCCTCTTGGCCATAATAATAAAAGGTACGCAAAGAAGCGCTACTACTGCAAGGGGCAAAAGAAATAATTTCAGCATAATAAATTCCTCCAAAAAATCATAATCATTTCAATATCAATCGACCTGCGAGGAAAACTTTATTCCAACAGGCTCGAAGGTTTTTCCGTTACCGTCATAAAAGCGTGAGAATATCTCATAAAATTCAAGCCTTATGATCTGGATCGCAACGATCATTCCCTCCATTACCATTACAAATGCGTTGCCGAATACCGCAACTACAGGCTGTGCAGCGGCTGCCGCACCGTCCATAAGCGTCATTACTACAAGCATCATTCCTGCGTGAGAGAGAACAAAGCCGCCGACTCTGAGAAAAGACATCGTATTGGAAACATAGCTCAGGACGTATTCAAACATTTCAAAGAAGTTTTCAACGATAAAGTTTCCGACAGTCATTTTCTCCTCGTCCTCAGAAAGCCTGAATTCCTTATATTTAACCGCCGCCGCAAATGGAACACGGCAGAAAACGCACAGCGCCGGAATAACTATAAGAAAAATAACAAAGGGCTTTGACATAACGTGAATATCGAACAGCATAGTTCCGGCAACTCCTACTACTACCGAGCTGTAGAAAACCAGTCCCGCTATTCCGTTGCAGCCGAAAACCGCTCTCTCATAATCCTTTTGCTTAAAGCCTGCATAAATATTGATCATGATCGAAATAACGATCAGAGCGATTCCGATAGCTACCGCGGTCAGCAGTATAAAATCTGTCTGCTTAAAGATCCTGAGTGGAAGAAAGTCTATTCCAATGCTATCAAATACAGGATCCAGCAGCTCCTCAAAGCCGAATACCGAACCGTAAAGCGTTCCGAATATCATACTTGAAATTCCGACCCGCGACATCATTCCGCCCATCTGGGGTGACATTTTCCGCCCTATAAAAAGGCCCAGCAGAAAAACAAGCAGTCCCTGTCCCAGATCGCCGAACATTATACCGAAAAGAAGTGAATAGGTAACAGCCACAAAGCCTGTCGGATCGAAGCCGCCGTAATCGGGAAGCCCGTACATTTCAACAAGCATACCGAAAGGCCTTGCGAACCATGAGTTTTTAAGCACCGTAGGCGGAATACAGGAAGCGTCGGCGTCGGGCGGCATAAATACCACTGAAACAGATCTGCTGTCCGATAACAGTTTTTCAAACCTCCGCTTTTCCTTTTCGGGTATAAAGCCCTTGATGTATATCTTATCGTTAAGCGCTCCCACATTTTTCCGAAGCTCAAAGGTATCGTGCCTGAACTTCAGCTTGGTAAATGCCTGCTGTATCTCCTTTTCATGCTCAGAAGCAAAATCCGAAAGCCGCTTGTCGAGCTCCTCCGCTATCCTTACATTCTCGTCTATTTCTGTGTTCAGATGCTCAAACGCTTCTGCTGCGTTTCCTGTAACAAAGTCAGGTATCATTATTCTTTCAAAATACATAGACCTGAATATATCGTCTACTATATCCTTAATATCATTAGGACAGAAATACATTCCCCAGCAAAAGCTTCTGTCCGAATCAAAAGGCACGAAGAAAAACTCCTGATCATAAAACTCAAGCTTTTCACGGCTTTCAAGGGGAAGCTTTCCTACTCTTACCGCAACGTGCTTGCAGCTGAATATCCTGTCGAATTCCTCGTTAAGACCTTTAAGATGATTAAGCTGAATGACTGCTCCCCTGCGCTCTGAGATTATCTGCATAGCATTCTGCTTTTTTGCGGCTATCTCCGCCAAAGGTTTTTCAAGTCTGTCACAGAAAGCCGAAAAATCGGCTCCGCTTTCAAGACCGCAGTCCGAAAAGTCTGTTTCCTCCAAAGCTATCCCCAGCGACGTCGCAATAGACGCCAGTCCCTTAAGAGGCACGTCGTACGGATTTTTATCGCTAAGAAGCTTGAGTCCGCGGCTTTCAGACGCAGACGCAAAGGCAGGCTCCATATGAAAGCAGCCGCTTTCACAGCATTTGAGCAAAACCGTATCCAGCTCGCTCATAAGCCCGACAATAGTAACAAGCTCCATCTTTTCTATTGCCATTTCTTTTCTCCTCCCGGTGGAAATTATATATAAACGCATACGCATAAAAAATCAGCAGATTATCAGCTTTCCCTCCAGCATAGCCGGATCTACGTCGTATCTTACTCCCTCTATTATATGAACGATATTTCCTACCTCTATATCGCACAGCTTCATAAACGCATAAATCGTTACCGGAGCCGATGTCGATGCGGCTACAGTATGCTGCATCAGCTGATAGGCATAGGAATTTATCTTGGTTTCGATATGCTCGTACTCCCCCTGAAAGCTTCTGCCGTAGGTCATTTTCTCAAGACGAGATATCATTTCCTCCGGGGTATCGCTTTCATAAAGCCTGTTCATTCTGTTCTTTCCCGCTCCGGTAAAAGGAAGCTGACTGCTTTTTATCTGATCGGGAGTATATCCGAAGAACGCTTTAAGCCTGTATGCGTTTATAATGTTTATAATATCTATTTCACTGAATATAAGCTTGCGCAGCTTTTTTTCGTCCGATGAATAAAAATCCTTTTCAACATATCCTAAAAGACGCTTGTAATAGAATGTACGCAGCTTCAGTTCGCAGTCGGTATAGTCGGCTTTTCCGTCTTCATTCAGCTTTACTGAAGCCATTACCTTATAATAAGGCGTTCCTTTAAGCCTGCTCATCAGTTCTTTAAAATCCGCCGCATTTGAAAGCGAAAGCATATCAAGCTCGGAATGACGTATAACGTAACCGGGCAGCTCCTCCAAAAATTTCCTGTCAAGTCCTGAATTCAGAGCGTTTACAAGATTCAGCAGCTGCTCGCATTCTTTCTTCTGTATTATAAAATTGTAAAAAGGCAGCTTATCTAGTCCCTGAAACCTGCAAAGCCTTGCATAGGTATCAAAGTTCGCCTTGCTCAGAAGGCTTTCTAGAAAGCCCCTGTGAACCGTATTCGGATCTATATCGCCCAGAACCTCCCTGAATCTCGGAGATTTCCTGAGATATTCGGCAACCTCGGGAACGCTTCTCATGCTGACCATTTCATGATAATTTTCACGTTTCAGCATCGTGCCGTGGATCGCCCTTATCTTAGTTACCGTAGCATTGGTCGAATAACTCTCCAGCACCCGAAAGCTCCCTCCTTACATCGTCTGTGACTGTATTATTCTGTAATATTTATAATACTTTCAAATATTTTGTTTTCCCATTTGACATGATTCTTTTCGTATAAGCAGTCGAGGGCGCTTATCTGTCCGCTGCATTGAGCGTTTATCTCTTCTGTCAGCCTGTTAATTTCGGCGTCTGTCTCAGCGCGCTTCTTATCACGGTGTCTGCTTATCTCATTCCCGGCTTCTTCGGCAAACCGCTTTTCCTCCTGCGACGCTTCTTCAATAATACGGCGTTTTTCCTCCTCGGCAGCTTTAAGTCTGTCCTCGGCAAGTTTGTCCGTATTGAGTATTTCAGCAATAATATCCATAAAATTCACCCTCTTGCGCCAAATATATATAACTATTGTACAACAATTACAAGTTTTTTTCAAGGATAGAAAGCAAAAACTTTAACTGCGGCAGACTTTTCAGCTAAATTGACTAATATTTCAATTAATAATCTCCTTTTCTGTACATAAGCAACTAATAGTTTTTATATTTAATTATATGGCGGATAATTTGTGTATACTGCACATACAAACGGGCTGCCGTTTATTAAATTTGGCAGTTAATTATATCCTTTTCCCTTGACAAACTGCTGAAAACATGATATATTTGTATGTATCGCAAATACACTTGTTTGTTGGAGGTGGACTTATTTTGCCGAACAGTGAAAGCAGGCTGGTTGTGGTAAGCTCCGGAGTTTTGCCGGAGATAATCTCAAAGGTACTGGAAGCCAAGCGCCTGAGGGCCTCGGGTATCGCGGCTACATCTGCCGAAGCATGCAGAGCCGCAGGTATCTCCCGCAGCGCCTATTATAAATACAAGGATTCTGTCTTTAATTATGAGGAGCAGTTTACAAATAAAATAGTATCGGTCTACTGTCTGCTAAGAGATGAAAAAGGTGTGCTATCTTCGATAATTTCCAGACTTTACGAACTTAATACGAATATTCTGACGATAAACCAGAATATTCCTATAGACTCTGTAGCTACCGTTACGATCTCAGTAAGGTTTGAATATGAAGCCATGAACGCCGCTATTCTCAGAAGTGAGCTTGCAAAGATCGAAGGAGTAGTCGACGTAAAGATCATCTCAGGAGAATAAGAATATTATTAATGAATACAGGGTTTGTGCTGTTACACGAACTGCGTCTGTTTTTTCGTGAAAGGAATGGTTTAATTTATGAGTAAGGTCGGAGTAATAGGATACGGTGTCGTAGGCTCGGGAACTGTCGAGCTTTTTGAAAAGAACCGTGAATCTATATCAAAAAAGGTCGGAAGAAACTGTGAGATCAAATATATCTGCGATCTGAGGGATTTTCCGGGAGATCCGTTTGAGGATAAACTTGTTAAGGACTTCAATGTTCTTCTCAACGACGAAGAAATAGAAGTAGTAGCCGAGGTCGTAGGCGGAGCAACGTTTGCCTACGAATACACCAAGAAGCTTCTTGAGCGCGGAAAAAGCGTTGTTACCTCAAATAAGGAGCTTGTAGCGACTCACGGAGCAGAGCTGCTCGCTATTGCAAGAGCGCATAACTGTAACTATCTTTTCGAGGCAAGCGTAGGCGGAGGAATACCTATTATAAGACCGCTGAACAAGTGTCTTGCGGGAAATGAGATCGAACAGATCTCGGGTATCCTCAACGGGACCACCAACTTTATTCTTACAAAAATGATAAGGGAGCAGATGGATTTTGAATCTGCTCTGAAAATGGCTCAGGAGCTGGGTTATGCAGAAAAAGACCCTACTGCCGACGTAGAGGGCCACGACGCCTGCCGCAAGATCTGTATACTAGGCTCTCTTGCCTACGGAAAGCAGATATATCCCGAAATGGTGCATTGCTCCGGCATTTCCCATATAACTCTCGACGACGTTGAGTACGCCGAAAACGCCGGCTATGCGATCAAGCTTATTGGCTCGGTTAAACCTGTCGGAAAAGATCACGTCAGCGCTATCGTATGTCCCAGACTTGTTTCAAAAAGCAATCTGCTTGCTTCTGTAGACGACGTTTACAATGCAATTTCCGTAACCGGCGACGGAGTAGGGGACGTTCTCTTCTACGGACAGGGCGCAGGAAAGCTTCCTACCGCTTCCGCTGTTGTCGGAGATATAATCGACTGCCTCAAGCACCACAACAGAGTTCTGGCAATGAGCTGGGAGGACAGCAGAAGCAGGGATTACGTCGTTGACTACAAGACTCAGGAAACCTCAATGTACGTTCGTATAAAAGCCGAGGACGCAGACGCTCTCAAACCTTCGATCTCCGAAATGTTCGGAAAGCTCATGTATATCGAACGAGCAGGCAGACCTGATAACGAGCTTGCGTTTATAACGCCTAACATGGTAGAGGCGGATATAGATACAAATCTCACCATACTTTCTCATTCCTGTGAGATAGCAAGCAAAATAAGAATGCTGTAATGATTAATTTAAAGAGGGAGCAATCCGAAATGACTGATAATTTATATCCTCTATTCACAGTAAGCTCTAAGCGCAAAATAATCTTCGACAGAATGATTTCCGGACGATCCGGTCTTATTCACTCGATCATTATAGTCTGCCTGATATCACTGCTTATACAGACCTCCATCTATATCGACAGCGTTGCAATAATCTTTCTGCTGATAGCTGCGGTAATTTTTGTACCTTATATCATACATGCGGTACTGATCGTTAAAACTAAACTGGGATATGCCGTATTTCACGAAAACAGTGCCGAAATAATCGCAGGCTCTCAAACTCACAATCTGATTTACGGCAGTGAAATTGAACTGAAGCTGACTGCGCATGTAATAATCGGAGGGGCTGTTATTTATTACACAGCAGAGATAATTTATAATCAGAACGGCGTTAATAAAAGAATATCTATGCTTACCGATCAGCCCGGTTACTTCAATTCTTTAGGCAGACTTTTCAGAATTAAAAACAGCGGCGTTAAAAGCACTGGCGTTGATAATTTGCACAAGACGACTGTCGAAGCTGTCAGAGAAGAGGACAGGCGAGTTGTTATTTCGCCCCCGTTCAAGACGTTAACAAAAGGTGCAAGAAGACTTTCCGTTTTTTTCAATATTATCTCAGGAATTTTATTTTTATTAATCATTTCGGTATACGGTTCTTTGTTTGCCAAAGGCTCGGTAAGCCTTCAAAATGCCAAGGATCTTTTAGTTATTGTTATTGTGATCCTTATAATTTTTGCAGCGGCTTTTCTTATCAGACTTCCCGCCGGTATTCACTACAGCAGAAGAAAAAAGAAAACCGCCCGTGAAATCATTATCGCAGACGATCTGCCGCTCAGCGGAATAAGCGTAAACGGAAAGGTTTTTCCAAAAGAAAGCATAAGCGAAATATCCGTAATAAGAGCCGCTTCATCCGGCAGGCTTTATTTGGAGATCAAAACCGACAGTGTTCAGCAACAATGGCTTTTAGGAAAAGAAAACCCTGTAGATCCACAGCTGTTGAATGTTTTATCCGTTCTTTGCGGAGATAAGAACAGCCACGGTGCAATAAAGAATCTGCTAGGGATAGACGTTCAGCTAAAACAGATCTAACATACCAAACGGGTGAACTGAGTTCGCCCGCTTTTCAGCTATAGCGGTGATTTTTCGATCAGCATAGCAAAATACTTATAAACAAAACCTCAAAGGAGAATTTTTATGATCAAAGTCCAAATTCCCGCCACCTCCGCAAACCTCGGCGCAGGCTTCGACGCTCTCGGCCTTGCGCTTACATTTTATAATTACGTTGAAATGGAGGAGTCGGACAGGATAGATATTTCATCCGCCGACGGACTTGAGATCCCGACGGACGAAAAAAATCTCATATATATTTCCGCAAGGGATCTGTTTGAAGTATGCGGAAAGAAGCTAGAGGGGCTGAGGCTCGTTCAGACCAACAATATTCCGATGGCGAGGGGGCTTGGTTCATCGTCCGCCTGTATAGTCGCAGGACTCGCAGGCGCTAATCAAATTCTGGGGAATCCTCTTTCAACTGACGATCTGGTAGACCTTGCCGCTCAGATCGAGGGACACCCGGACAATACCGCTCCGGCACTGCTCGGCGGAATAGTTACCGCTGTTTTTGACGGAAGAAAGGTTCACTGGGTCAAGCAGGAGGTTTATACAAAACTGAAATTCGTCGCGATCATTCCCGACTTTGAGCTTAAAACCGAAAAGGCAAGAGCCTGTCTCCCAAAAGAGGTATCACACAAAGACGCAGTATATAACCTTTCCAGAGCGGCGCTGTTTTCCGCTTCGCTTCTGACCGGAAAATTTGAAAACCTCAGGACTGCCGTTCATGACAAGCTTCACCAGCCTTACAGAATGGAGCTTATCCCGCACTGCCGTGAGGTTTTTGATATTGCCTATACTCACGGAGCGTACGGAGCTTATATAAGCGGCGCAGGACCGACAATTATTGCTATAGCGGACGAGAAAAACACCTACTTTGCCGGCAAGATGAAATTTTCTCTTGAAAACGCAGGGCTTTCCGGCTGGGATGTCCGTGAATTCCGTATAGATAACAAAGGAACTGCTGTAACCGCCTCAGACAGCTTATAAGAAGCGCTGAATTGCCGCCGGGAAATCATCTGCGTGTTCAGTGCAGCGGAGAACATAGTATAAAATTCGGCTTTTCCCTATTCATTAACTTGATGATCTCTTAAATCTGAGCACGGGATATCTATATGATACTTGCGATCGTGATTCTCCGTGGTCTGAGGTATACAAAAAAACATACGAAAATAAAACGTTCTCTATAAAAAACGTTCATTTTGTTCAGCAGCATCTCTCAGCTGAAAAAAATACTGGCGCGTCCGCAAAAAACGGACGCGCATTTTCTGACATATAATCTTACAGTGCGTGCGGTTTTACAATTTATTATTGAAATTCGGCGCAATATATGCTATAATTAAATAAGTATAATCAGACGACCGTGTAAAAACGATCCTATATTCAAGTAAAGAACATGAAAATACCGAATGTTCAAACGAAAGAGGGTGCAGGTCTGCGGCGGACGGAATATTTCCGCAGAATACGCCGCAGACGCAGATATGAATAATTTTGACGTGATCATCGCAGGGTGCGGAGTTGCCGGACTTTACGGCGCTTACAATCTATCACGCAGCCTGAGGGTGCTTATTCTTTCAAAAAAAGAGCTGACCTTATGTAATTCTTCTCTTGCTCAGGGAGGTATCGCCGGAGTTTACAACAGCCCCGATGATTCGCCCGAAAAACATAAGCACGATACCTTTGTAGCGGGAGGCTTTGAAAACGATCCGATTTCGACAGACGTGCTCGTTAACGAAGCTAAGATAGATATAGCAAAACTTATCGAACTGGGAGTGGATTTCGACAAGCTTCCAAACGGCGACTATCACCGTACCCTTGAGGGCGGACATGGAATGCACAGGATCTTTCACCACAAGGACGCTACAGGCTTTGAGATTGAAACTACTCTGCTCAGAAACGTTCAGCAGCTTGAAAATGTAACGATATGGGAAAACGCCGTTATGTGCGACTGCAAAAAAACTGCTGCGGGATTTTCCTTTCTTGTCTTAAAGGACGGCGAATATACTGTATGCAATTCACACTGTGCCGTTTTCGCAACTGGCGGTATTGGAAGAGTTTACGAATATACTACAAATTCCGCAATAGCTACCGGCGACGGAATAACCCTCGCTTACAATATGGGCGCTGAGATAAAAAATCTAAGCTATATTCAGTTTCACCCTACAGCCTTCAACAACCGCCATACAAGAGAATGCTTTCTGATCTCCGAGGCCGTAAGAGGAGAGGGCGCATATCTTAAAAATTGCAGCGGCGAAAGGTTTATGCACAACTATGACAAAAGACTGGAGCTTGCTCCGCGCGACGTAGTTTCTCATTCAATTATTTTTGAAGCAAAGAAAACCGGCTCGGATAATTTCTACCTTGATATTACCCACAAAGATCCTGATTTTATCAAAAACCGTTTTCCAATGATATACTCCAACCTTTTGAAAGCCGGATATGATATGACCGAGGATATGATACCGATTTTCCCATGCCAGCATTATCTAATGGGCGGAATTAAGGTAGATACCTATGCAAGAACTACAGTTGACGGTCTTTACGCCTGCGGCGAATGCTCCTGTACCGGAGTTCACGGAAACAACCGCCTTGCAAGCAATTCGCTGCTTGAAGCTCTTGTATTTTCAAGAAGAGCGGCGTCGGATATTAATGAAAAAATAAAAGAATGTCCCAAGGCGTTTATACCTTACGACTTTGAAGTCTATGAAAATGCTCCCCACATACCTTCCGGACTCAGGACGGAAATTAGGAAAATCATGCAGACCGCTTATTTTGTAATGCCGGATATTCCCGCGCTGTTTTCAGGCTACGAGCGGATAATACAGATAAAGGAAATACTTGATACTGGCCGCTTTAAAACAGACAAGGATTATGTAGAAGCCAGGTCGCTTGCCACCGTTGCATACATTATTCTCGGCGAAGCTTTTAAGATCGCTTCTGAAAGCGCAGAGCTTACGCCTCAGCCGGTCTTTGATAAGCCTGACGAAAGCAGCGGCAGCTGACGCCTGAGGAAATATCTATAAATTAATGAGAGGATCTTTATTATGACTTTAATGCAGTTTCAGATAGACGATATTATAAAAAATGCGCTGCTGGAGGATATTAATTACATAGACGTAACTACGGATTATCTGGTTGACGAAAATTCGGTTTCAGCCGCTAAATATGTTGCAAAGGACAGCGGTATCCTATGTGGAATAGATATTGCGCTGAGAGTTTTTACCCTGCTTGACCCCGAAACCGAGTTTGAAGTTTATATTCACGACGGTGAATCTGTAAAAAAGGGCGATATTATAGCAAGGATAAAAGGCAGGACCAGAGCCCTTCTGAAAGGCGAAAGAACCGCCCTTAACCTTTTGCAGCATATGTCGGGTGTAGCTACTGCTGCAAATAAATGCGTAAAGCTTGTGGAGGGAACGAAGGCATCGATCGCCGATACAAGAAAAACCCTCCCGGGACTGAGAGTTTTACAGAAATACGCCGTTACCGTAGGCGGAGGAAAAAATCACCGCTATAACCTTTCAGACTGCGCTATGCTCAAGGACACTCACCTCGACGCTTACGGAAGTATGTCCGGAGCAGTAAATGCGCTGAGAGAAAAAATGGGGCATACAGTAAAGATTGAAGTAGAAGTCGGTGATCTGGAACAGCTTCGTGAGGCTCTAGATCTGGGCGTTGAAATAATAATGCTTGACAATATGAGCTGTGAAGATATGGCAAAGGCCGTTGAAATAACAAACGGCAGAGCGAAGCTTGAAGCCTCCGGCAACGTAACTGCCGAAACGATAAGAAAGATCGCCGAAACGGGAGTAGACATAATCTCCCTCGGAGCGCTTACGCATTCCGTTAAGGCATTCGACATATCTATGAAAATAGATAAATAGCGCTTCAGCATATCACAAATTCACTTCCGAGATATGGATCAAAAAAGGGGAGAGTTTATGCGCAGAAAAAAGACAATACTTAACGAGCATAAATACAACAGTGAGCCTGTTAAACCTCAAAACTTCACGGAAGCAGACCCTATAACCGGATTTATGATGGAAAGCGCAGACGAAAGCTTTGAAAACGATATTGTCAAGCTAAACGAACCTGAGCCTGACAATTCGCAGAGCAGTATAAACAAACCGGCTGTTGCAGCTGTTGCCCTTATTGCAGCGGCTGTGATCGGATTTGCTGTACTGGTATATATTAAATAAAAATAAGGGGGAGTTATTATGTTAACAAGAAAAAACAAACGGAGCAGTATTTCATCTCTAATTTTATTGCCTGCAATATTTTTGGTCGTTGGAGTTGTTTTCCTTACGATAGGAATAGGACTGCGGATTTCTGATCAGAATAAAAGAGAAAGATGCACAGCAAAAACTCAGGCAGAGGTAGTAGATATTGTAAGCAGCACCGACAGCGACGGAACGACCTATGCGCCCGTATTCAGCTATACGGTCAGCGGACAGGAATACGTTAAGCAGAGAAATTCTTATTCCAATCCGTGCAATTATTATAAGGGACAGAAAGTCGCTCTTTATTATAATCCGAATAGACCTGATGAATTCTATGCGGACGGAGATAACGTATATAAGATACTTTTTTATGTATTCGGAGGTATAGGAGCAGTCTTTACAATTGTTTCCATAGCTATAATTACAACGTCAGTCAAGGCAAAGAAAAATACCGACAGCTTTGCACAGTCCATGCTGGAGGACGAAGCAGCAGACACAGAATACTTTGACAGCTCACAGCAGTGAAAGGAGCTTCTGAAATGGCAAGCATAATGGACGGAGAAAGACAATTTCATATTCAAACTCTCCCTGAGGAAGTAGGAAGATACGTTATTCTTCCGGGAGATCCGGGAAGAGTTCCGAAAATAGCGGCTTTGCTAGAAAATGCCGTGCAGGTAGCCCAGAACCGGGAATACAATGTATATACAGGGTACCTTGACGGAGAAAAGGTTACTGTATGCTCTACCGGTATAGGAGGTCCGTCAGCCGCTATTGCAGTTGAGGAGCTTATCAAATGCGGAGCCGATACCTTTATAAGAATAGGAACCAGCGGAGGAATGGATCTGAAAGTAAGCGGAGGAGATCTGTGTATTGCTTCCGCAGCGGTCAGGGGCGAGGGTACGACTGCGGAATATCTTCCGCCCGACTACCCTGCTGCGGCAGATTTTAAAGTCATAACTGCTCTGGCGCAGGCTGCCCAAGAGCTTTCCTCCAATGAAACCGGAAATATGTTTCATGTCGGAGTAGTTCATTCTAAGGACAGCTTTTACGGTGAAGTAGAGCCTGACAGTTCTCCTATGGCCGCAGATATAAAGCAGCGATGGGAAAGCTATCTCAAATGCGGCTGTCTTACCTCTGAAATGGAATGTGCGGCAGTCTTTGCAGTATGCACTGCCAGAAGAGTACGCTGCGGAGGGATCCTTACAGCTCTCTGGAACGTTGAACGTTCAAAGGCAGGGCTTCCCGATAATATAACCTATGATTCCTCACGGGCGATCAAATGCGTTGTAAGCGCTTTAAGAAAGCTTATTGCCGCTGACGCAAAAGAAAAATAAGTTTATTAATAAAAAGCGGACTTCAGCTATTTACTGAATGTCCGCTTTTATATTGACGATCTTAAAATTTTGACCGTCAGATTTTAGAAACCTTATGGAATATTTTCTTGCCTTTTTTGATAATTACAGGCTCTGACAGATCCACCGTTCCCTTAGGGTCGGTAAATTTAACGTCGTTTACCGCAATTCCGTTCTGAGTAACAAGCCGCCTTGCCTCGCTGTTAGACGGAGCAAGACCGGTTTTCACCAGAAGGCTTAAAATTCCTATTTTTCCGTCCTCAAGCTCCGAATTCGGGATCTCTGTTGACGGCATATCAGCGCTTTCGCCTCCTGCTCCGAACAGAGCCTTAGCCGCTGCCTTTGCTTTTTCAGCCTCCTCCTCGCCGTGAACAAGCTTTGTAAGCTCATAGGCAAGCAGTTCCTTAGCCTTGTTATACTCTGCGCCCTCCATAGTCTTTTCCATTTCCTCTATTTCCTCAATAGGTACAAAGGTAAGCATTTTAAGGCACTTTATAACGTCGGCGTCGGCAACGTTTCTCCAGTACTGGAAGAACTCATAGGGCGAGGTCTTTTCAGGATCCAGCCATACCGCTCCCTTTTCGGTCTTGCCCATCTTCTTTCCCTCAGAGTTAAGCAGAAGCGTTATAGTCATAGCGTAAGCGTCCTTGCCCAGCTTCTTTCTGATAAGCTCCGTACCTCCCAACATATTTGCCCACTGATCGTCGCCGCCGAACTGCATATTGCAGCCGTAATCCTGAAACAGCTTATAGAAATCGTAGGACTGCATTATCATATAATTGAACTCAAGGAAAGTCAGACCTCTCTCCATTCTCTGCTTGTAGCATTCAAAGGTAAGCATTTTATTTACCGAGAAGCAGGCTCCTACCTCTCTGAGAACGTCAACGTATTTCAGATCAAGCAGCCAGTCGGCGTTGTTAACTACCATAGCCTTGCCCTCTGAAAAATCAATAAAGCGGCTCATCTGCTTTTTAAAACATTCAACATTATGAGCGATGTCCTCCGGCGTCAGCATTTTTCTCATATCGCTTTTTCCGGAAGGGTCGCCTATCATTCCCGTTCCGCCGCCTAGCAGAGCAATAGGCTTATTACCTGCCATCTGGAGTCTTTTCATAAGGCAGAGAGCCATAAAGTGACCTACATGCAGGCTGTCCGCCGTCGGGTCAAAGCCTATATAGAAAGTCGCCTTGCCTGCGTTTATAAGCTCCTTGATCTCCTCCTCGTCGGTAAGCTGAGCGAGAAGTCCTCTTCTTTTTAGTTCTTCAAAAAGTGTCATTTTATATTCCTCCAATTTTATTATTTACTAATTTGATTTCCATTTTATACATTCGGGGAGTAAATCCCATTGCACCGTAAAAGTCCACAGCGTTGTAATTTTCATACCACACGCCCAATTCTACGCTGTGACAAAAATGTTCATTTGCATAGCTTTTTATATACTCCACAAGCTTTCCGCCCACACCGTTTCGCTGACAATCTGTATCAACTGCCAGCTGTTGGATAAGACATCGTCTGTAAACTTTTCGGTTTTCGTTTTCCTGAATTTCATGAACGAAAACCTCAGCGTAGCCTTGTATCTTATCGTCCTGCTCATAAACTATTAAAGACGTTTCACCTTTTGACAGAGTTTCCGAAATACGGCTTTCAAAAAAACTAAGCTCAGGCATATTAAAGTAATCGGGACATATTTCCGTATGCTTTTTGTGCAGCTGACTGTAGATCCTTGCAATGCTTTTAATATCGGCATTTTCAGCTTTTCTTATCATTTTTATAACCTCGCTTTCAAATTTTATTCTGAAAACGAAACATAAACGATGAGATCAGGCTTTGATCTCACGGATACCACCGCCTCTCACATAATATCCAAAAATATATCTTAATCAAAAAAGCTCAGCTGCATATTCTCATATCCGCATTTATAAAAGCGAATAATATCTTTCATATTATAAAGTATCCCATGTCGGTCGCACTCTGCAGCAAAAGCATTCCAAAGCCTTTTGGCGTTTGGCGACACACATTCGTAGCTGTTGCCGCAGTACCGCCGGTATTTATCGGACAAGCCGGGAAAAAGTCCGTCAAGCTTTTGATAATAATGATCCCTTTGATTCTGCCGCAATGTCATTCCGAAAGCGGGATAAATTATTTTAACTCCGCATTCATAAGCAGTTCTCACTATACCGAGAATGTTATCTTTGGTATCTTCAATAAACGGCAGGACCGGCATAAGGGTTATTCCTGTTTTCAGTCCCGCCTCGGATAATTTCGCAAGCGCATTAAAACGCTCGCTTGAAACGCTGACGTTAGGCTCTATCTTACGGCAAAGCTCATCATCGCAGGTTGTGACGGTCATTTTGCAAAGCACGGGTGAATGCTCCGAGATCTGTCTGTACAGATCAATGTCCCTTGTTATAAGGTCAGATTTTGTAATAACTGTTGCGCCGAAATTATAAGCGTCGATAAGCATTAATGCCTTTTCGGTAAGCCGCTCTGTTTTTTCAAACGGATTATACGGATCGCTCATTGCTCCAGTGCCGATTATACCGGTGCGAACCTTGCGCCGAAGCTCGTCACGCAGAATTTCAATGCAGTTTTCCTTTGCCCTTACCGTATCGAAATCGTCTATACGGTAGCAGTCGCTGCGGCTGTCGCAGTAAATACACCCGTGGCAGCAGCCCTTATAAAGGTTCATATTATAATCGTTTCCGAACCAGCCGGAGGATTTGTTTTTCTGCAAAATAGTCTTTGCGGGTATCGTCAGCATAAAGCACCTCGGATATATCAGTATTTAATTATTTTAGGCTTTTCAGCATACTCGATCTTCTTCAGTTGGTCGAGATTCTTATCCAAAAAGGCTTATTTTTAAATTTCATCAGGCATTTCAATGTAATACTCTAAAATTAAAAAGCCCTCCGACAAGCCTGAGCTTATCAGAGGGCGAATCTATCGCGGTACCACCTCGTTTTATCGGGATATTCCCGACCTTAACGGCTATGCACAGCTGCAAAGCCACACGCTTTAACGGACGCTCCCGTACCTCCCTTTGCGAAGTCCTGCTACGCTTTCTGAGGAAGTCTGCTCAAAGACGTATTCACAGATCAAGCTTTTGTATCCTCGCACCGCCCGGATACTCTCTGAAACCGCATTGAAAAGCTACTTGTTCTTATCACCGCATTTTCTTATTAAAGCTAATATATCACAGTTGAGCCGTTTTGTCAACAGTCTGATACATTAAAAATGTTATTATTTTTCTCCGGCATTTTTCTGTTGGATAAGCAGATCCCTTATCTCGGTAAGAAGCTTTATATCATCAGGAACCTCGGCAGGCTTCTCTTCCTTAGGCTGCTCCGGCTTTTTATGAAAATTCCTAAGTGCGTTTACAGCCTTTACAAAGATAAATACGCAAAGCGCTGTCAGAAGAAATGTTATAACTGCTGTAATAAATCCGCCTAAATTTATGTATGGTTCGTTTCCCCAAGGGATATGGAAACCCAATGCTTTGAAGTTGACTCCCAAAAGGACAGTTCCGATAACAGGCATCAGAATATCGTCGACCAGAGAATTTATTATCGAGGTAAAAGCGCCGCCAACGATAACTCCGACCGCCATATCCAGAACATTGCCCTTTGATATGAATTCTTTGAATTCCCCGATAAATCTTGACATAAATCCGGATCTTTTTTCTTTTCCCATAATTAACATTCCCTTCAGTTATATATTTATGTATATTATAACACCGATTTCGTTTGAATGCAACAAATTCCTATGAAAATATTGCTTTTGCACAGTCGGAATATTTTTTTTATCATAGGGAAATATAATTTTACCGATGTTTTTCGGCAAATTAAATTTTAAGGAGTGTTTTATATGTCAAATCAGAATCCTAGCCAGGCAAACGAAAAGAGCAGACAGAACAAGCAGGACCCTAACTTCAAGCCTTTCCAGAATCAGAACAACAACAACCAGTTCAGCAATTCTCTGAACAACAATCAGAATAACCAGAACAATAACAACAACCAGAACAATAACCAGTTCAGCAACAGCCAGAATCAGAACAATCAGAATAAGCAGAACAACAACCAGTTCAGCAACTGCCAGAACCAGAATAACCAGAACAATCAGAACAACCAGAACAATCGCTAATTGTTTTGCTGAATATCCGCAGGGAAACCTGCGGTACATAACAGATATTTTTATTAATAAATTGTAAAATTACAAGCTGTAGTCTTGCAATTTGCGAATATATCTGATATAATATAAAAGCTGTATAAAACAGCGGTAATAAATTGAATTGTTTGGGACAGATTATGGGATATAGCCAAGAGGTAAGGCAACGGACTTTGACTCCGTCATTCCGATGGTTCGAATCCATCTATCCCAACCAGTAAAATTTGTCTCAACATTGGGGTATCGCCAAGCGGTAAGGCACCGGATTCTGATTCCGGCATTCCAAAGGTTCGAATCCTTTTACCCCAGCCATATTAATAATTCTAACGCAGTTTGAACCCTAAAGTCCAAACTGCGTTGCTTTTTATGCTGAAAAGTCCGTAAATGCAGCTTTTAAGCATTTTATATTATTATACTATATTTGCCCTGTCTCTTATACACATCTCCGAGCCCACGAGACTACGCTG
>ENA-UAOT01000173-UAOT01000173.1-human-gut-metagenome-genome-assembly--contig:-NODE-173-length-33339-cov-7.345241_pt1 | contig 33339 bp, 28 predicted proteins | sample MGYA00243475_ERZ654567 | MGnify/ENA primary metagenome ERZ654567 (study PRJEB26926, sample SAMN06164482) | human gut metagenome | biome: ENVO:00009003; feature: ENVO:2100002; material: ENVO:00002003... | reverse complement strand
TGCTTAAATACAGCGGAATATAACATTACATATCTGCGGAAAGGAGGATATGCCTGAGAAGTCAGGCATTAAAAAGAATGAGTAATTTTCAGGAGGTTTTCAAACGCATAGAAAAGAAATATATATTGGACGAGAAAAAATACGATCTGCTTATGCAAAAGCTTGTTAAATATGCTGTTCCTGACCGATACGGAAAAAGCACAGTGTGCAATATATATTTTGACACGCCCGACCACAGGCTTATACGCAGATCTCTGGAAAAGCCTGTGTACAAGGAAAAGGTAAGGCTTCGCAGCTATGGAACGCCGGAGCTGAACAGTACGGTTTTTCTCGAGCTGAAAAAGAAATACAAGGGCATTGTTTATAAGCGGCGGACAGATATGCCGCTAAGCTGTGCAAAGGACTTTATAAAATCAAATGGCGCAGCAGGCAGGGGAAATCAAATTGAGAACGAGCTTAAATGGACTTTCAGCTACTATACCGATCTTGCTCCCGCAATGTACCTGTCTTACGACCGTATTGCCCTTTACGCAAGAAACGACCCCGGACTTAGAATAACCTTTGACAGCGATATTCTTTACAGGGAAGAAGCGCCGGAGCTTGAAAAGGGCATATGGGGAGCAAAACTGCTAAACCCGGAAGAGCGTATTATGGAAATCAAAATTCCTGAAGCTATGCCTGTATGGCTTTCGGAAATACTTGACGAGCTTGAAATTTATCCATGCTCCTGCTCAAAATACGGAACGGCTTATCTGAAAACACTGAAACAAAAATCTGAAAAAGGAAAGGTGAACTACTGTGCTTGATCTGGTATCGGCATTATCCGCTTCAACATCTGCGGAAGGGACCACAATAGGTGAATTTATTCTGTATACTTTTATATCTCTCGCCCTGGGAGCGGCTATCGCAACAGTATTCAGATACAAAAACAAGGTATCCAAAGGATTTTCAATTACTTTGGCAATGCTTCCCGCAATCGTTCAGGTAGTTATTATGCTGGTAAACGGCAATCTCGGAACGGGAGTTGCAGTTATGGGCGCATTCAGCCTTGTCAGATTCCGTTCTGTTCCCGGGAACGCCCGTGACATATGCAGTATTTTTCTGGCAATGTCGGTAGGTCTTGCAATGGGAACAGGCTATGCACTTATCGCTGTGATCTTTACGGCAATACTCTGTGCGGCAAACCTCGTATTCTCCTGCCTTCCGATCGGAAAAAAGGACGGGGAAAAACAACTGATAATAACGATTCCGGAATCCCTTGACTACAGCGGAGTATTCAGCGACTTGTTTGATAAATACACCTCCGGCTTTGAGCTGATACACGTCAAGACCACCAATATGGGCAGTCTTTTCAAGCTTACCTACAGCATAACGCTTAAAAACGGAGCGTCAGAAAAGGCGTTTATTGACGACCTTAGGTGCCGCAACGGAAATCTTGAGATCTCATTAGGCAGACCAGTAAGTCAGCCCTATGAGCAGCTTTAGATCGGAGGGATAATATGAGTTCAGATATAACAAAGAGAATAGCCATGCTTCTTGCTGCTGTAACGGTCTTATCAGCTGCAAGCGGCTGTTCAAAGAATGATCCTTCTTCCGTAAACAGTTCCGACACAGTTTCCGCCGGATCAGTCATTGATACAAGCTTTAACGCAGAGGATCTTGACATCGGCTATGACGAAAGCGCCTCGAATACAATTGTGTTTAACGAAAACAGTGCGGAAATTAAAGGCTCAGGTGCAGAATTCAAGGACGGAGATCTGATCATTTCAGCTGCCGGTACCTATATACTTTCAGGTACGCTCTCCGACGGGCAGATGATCGTCGACGCAGACAAAAAAAGCGAAATAAAGCTTGTTTTCAGCGGACTAAGCGTTTCTTGCTCCGATAACGCCGCTCTTTTCGTCAATAAAGCAGATAAGGTAACTGTTACGCTTGAAAGCGGGAGCGAAAACTCGCTTACAGACGGAGCGGAATATTCACTCGACGATGAAACATCAAACGTTGACGGAACGGTTTTCTGCCGCTCTGACCTGACGCTGAACGGTACGGGAACGCTGAATATAACCGCTAATTATAAGCATGGAATAGTATGCAAGGACGATCTGGTCATTACAGACGGAGTATATTCAGTAACCTCCGTATCAGGCGGAATATACGGCAAAGACAGTATAAAGATCAACAGCGGAAGCTTTACGATATCCGCGGGTTCAAACGGAATAAAATCTGATAATACCGAAGAAGCCGGCAAGGGCTATATCTATATAAACGGCGGAACATTTGATATAGCTGCCGGAACAGACGGAATAGAATCTCGGAGCATTATTTCAATAGAGGGCGGTACTTTTAATATAACTACCGGAGGAGGAAGCGAAAACGCAAGCATGAGATCCGACGGTCAGCCTAATGAAGGCTGGGGAAAATGGGGCGGAAAAGAGGGCATGACTCCCCCTGACTTTAACGAAGCAACGCCGCCCGAGGGAATGTCTCCGCCGAATCGTCAGAATACACAGAACACAGGAAATAACGAAGAAGCATACCTTGAAACGGCTGCCGCTGAAACAGAAACTACGGATTCTCAAGACAGCTCTTCTGCAAAAGGAATTAAAGCAGAAACTGAGCTGAATATAAAAGGCGGAGAAATAAACATAGATTCCTCAGACGATTCTCTGCACTGCAACGGAAATATAAATATTTACGGAGGAAAAATAAGCGCAAAGTCGGGAGATGACGGAATTCACGCCGACAGCGAGCTTTCAATAACGGACGGAACGATAACTATAGAAAAAAGCTACGAAGGTCTTGAAGGGATAAGTATTTTAATTTCAGGAGGAGACGTATCAGTTACCGCAAGCGACGACGGAATTAACGCCGCAGGCGGCAGCGATACAGGCAGCAGCGGCAGACCCGGCATGGACGGCTTTAATACTTCGTCAGATTCTGAGTACCTTTTAACAATCAGCGGAGGAACCGTAAAGATAAACGCTTCGGGCGACGGACTTGACTCTAACGGCAGCCTTGTTATAGAAGGCGGAGAAATATACGTCAGCGGACCTACGAACGGAGGAAACGGAGCGATCGACTACGGCGATAACAGTTCGGCATGGATAACCGGAGGAACGATAGCTGCCTGCGGCAGTATAGGAATGGAAGAGGGCTTCGGTGAAAACAGCTCTGAACAGTGCTCAGTTCTTCATAACCTCAGTTCAGCGGTATCGGGAGGAACTGAGGTAGTTATATCCGACAGCAGCGGAAATAAAATATTGTCCTATACTCCCGAAAAAGATTGGCAGTCGATAGTCTTCAGTTCCCCCGATATCAAGGAAGGTGAGACCTATACGATAACAGCAGGAGAAATTACCGAGTCGGTGACTGTTGAAGGTCTTGTTACCTCTAACAGCACAGGAATGGGCGGAGGAGGAAGACCGGGCGGAATGAATTTCAGATAATACAAAGACCGAATAATTCCCTGAGCAGCCAATTATATGATTTGCAAAGTTAAAAAACGGCAGACTTACTGCGCTTTAATTGCTCAGTCAGTCTGCCGTTAAATTTATAATTCGGTCAATAAAAATACAGCAATACAGTATTGAAAAAAATCCTATCCTGTGTTATACTGACCTTGCTTTAAAAAATTCAGACAGGAAGGCGGTAAAATATGTTTTCATTTCTTATAGTAATAATATACATGGCTTTTATAAGTCTGGGACTTCCGGATTCCCTGCTGGGTTCGGCGTGGCCGGTAATGTACGAAGAGCTTGGCGTACCTATCTCATATATGGGTATAGTATCAATGATAATTGCGGCGGGAACTATAATCTCCAGTCTTATGTCGGATTTCCTTACTAAAAAGCTGGGTACGGGACGTGTAACGGCTGTAAGCGTTTTAATGACAGCGGCTGCATTATTCGGATTTTCTATTTCCGGTTCGTTTGCCGCCCTGTGCGTCTGGGCAATTCCCTACGGGTTTGGTGCAGGAGCAGTAGACGCTGCGCTTAATAATTACGTTGCGCTTAACTACGCTTCAAAGCATATGAGCTGGCTGCACTGCTTCTGGGGAGTAGGAGCGTCAGTTAGTCCGTATATAATGGGTTATTGCCTTTCTTCGGGAGCGGGCTGGAATAAGGGATATTTTTCGGTTTCCGTGATCCAGATTGCTCTTACTGCGCTGCTGTTTTTCAGTCTTCCGCTCTGGAAAAAGCAAAACATAACAAATGAAGAAAAAGGCAAAGCTTCCACGGGTATTAAAAACGCACTGAAAATAAAAGGCGTCCCTTATGTTCTTATAACTTTTTTCTGCTACTGCGCACTGGAATCGACTGCCGGGCTGTGGGCGAGCAGCTATTTATGCGAATACAGAAAAACATCTGCTGAAACTGCGGCTGAATTTGCTTCTCTATTTTATCTGGGTATTACTCTCGGAAGATTTTTAAGCGGCTTTGTATCAGAAAGGCTCGGAGATAAAAAACTTATAAGGATCGGACTTGCGGTCATAGCTTTTGGTATACTTCTGATAATCCTTCCTGTCAGTTCAGTGCTTCCGGCGCTTATCGGTCTGGTCGTTACAGGCTTAGGCTGTGCTCCGATATACCCCTCTATCATTCATTCTACTCCGTTTAATTTCGGAAAGGAAAATTCACAGTCAATAATCGGTATTCAAATGGCAAGCGCATATGTCGGAACTACATTTATGCCGCCGCTGTTCGGTCTTATCGCCTCCTTAACAGGTTCGGTGATATATCCGTATTATCTTCTTATATTTATGATCCTTATGGTAATTTCCTCCGAAGTGCTAAACAGAATAATATCAGAAAACAAGCGGCCGTAAATAAACTGCGCGGATATAATGGTTTATCTGCGCAGTTTATTTTATACTATTTGGCTTTATGACATATTGAAGAGCCGGGACAGTTTGTACAGCCGCAGCCGCATGAAGTTCTGCCTTTCTTTTTGTCCTTAGCCAACTTGATAATTATCAAGATCACCACAGCCGCAATAACCGCAGAAATTATAAATGTACTCATAACGAGCCTCCTTTCTGTTTATCAAGCTTCAGCTTTTACGGAAGTTCCTGCGTTTTCCTTATACGGTCTGAAAAGCATGTAGATCATAAACGCCGTAAGCGCAAGTGCGGTCATAAGTCCTATAACATTTACCGAGCCTGTAAATATAAGACCGATCTGATATATTATCAATGAGATCACATAAGCGAACACACACTGATAGCCTATTGCAAAAGCCGTCCACTTTCCGTTGTTCATTTCTCTCTTTATTGCTCCCATAGCCGCAAAGCACGGTGCGCAAAGCAAATTGAATACAAGGAAGGAATATGCCGCAAGAGGAGTAAACGCTTCTCTCATATTAGCCCAAACCTGCCAGCCGTTTTCCGCTACCTCGCCGAAGCCTCCGAACAATACTCCGAATGTGCCGACAACATTTTCCTTTGCGATAAGACCTGTAATCGTGGCAACAGCAGACTGCCAATTGCCCCATCCCAGAGGAGCGAACATCCATGCGATCGCACTTCCTATTTTCGCCAGGATCGAATTGTTCAGATCCTCTACCATTCCGAATGAGCCGTTTTCTGCTCCGAAGCCCTGAAGAAACCAGAGAATAATTGCCGAAAGCAGAATTATCGTTCCTGCCTTTTTAATAAAGCTCCACGCTCTCTCCCACATTGAGCGGAGAACGTTTATAACCGTAGGCATATGATATGCCGGAAGCTCCATTACAAACGGAGCGGGATCTCCGGCAAACATCTTGGTTTTTTTCAGAATGATACCCGATATGACGATTGCGGCAATACCTGCAAAATAAGCGCTCGGCGCAACCCACCATGCACCGTTGAAAAGCGCTCCTGCAATAAGAGCGATAATAGGAAGCTTGGCTCCGCAGGGAATAAAGGTAGTAGTCATGATCGTCATTCTGCGGTCACGCTCATTTTCAATAGTGCGGCTCGCCATAATACCCGGTACTCCGCATCCCGTTCCGATAAGCATTGGTATAAATGATTTTCCTGAAAGTCCGAATTTTCTGAAGATCCTGTCCATTACAAAAGCTACTCTCGCCATATATCCGCAGGCTTCAAGAAAAGCAAGGAAAATAAACAGCACAAGCATCTGCGGAACAAATCCCAGAACCGCTCCTACGCCTCCGATAATGCCATCAAGAATAAGTCCCTTCAGCCAGTCTGCACAGCCGGCAGCGTCAAGACCGCTTTCGACTGCTCCGGGAATTCCGGGAATCCATACACCGTAATCAGCCGGATCAGGTTCTTTAATTTCAAGAGCCTTAAGATAGCTCTGATATGTAACGGGTATTTCCTCTTCAATATTTCCCTCATCATCCCGTATCTCGGCAGCGGCAGTTATATTTTCTGCCAGTTCCTTAACAAGCGCTGTTTCACCGTCCGCAGAAGCGTTTTCGTCTACAGCTCCTGCTTCGGAAGCGGCGGCTTCAAACGCTTCAATTATAGGTCCGGCATGGCTTTCATCATATTTCTCAGCGTCAACTTCATAATCGGAAGAGCCAATCCCGAACAAGTGCCAGCCGTCTCCGAATACTCCGTCGTTAGCCCAATCGGTAGCCCATGTTCCTACTGTGGAAACCGATACAAAGTAAACTATAAACATTACAGCCGCAAAAATCGGCAGAGCCAGAAACCTGTTAGTTACTATCCTATCTATTTTATCAGAAGCTGTAAGCGCTCCTTTATTTTTCTTTTTACAGCAGTCTTTGATTATTGACGCAATATATATGTAACGCTCGTTTGTAATAATACTTTCCGCATCGTCGTCCATTTCCTTTTCAGCAGCGCAAATATCCGCTTCGATATGAGCTTTGGTTTTCTCAGGTATCTGAAGCTGCTCAAGTACCTTTTCGTCACGCTCAAATATTTTAACAGCGTACCATCTCTGCTGTTCCTCAGGTATATCATGCAGAACGGCTTCCTCGATATGAGCTAACGCGTGTTCAACACAGCCGCAGAAGCTATGCTGAGGAATACACGGAATTCCACGCCTGGCAGCTTCGACCGCCCTGCCTGCCGCTTCCTCTACCCCTTCTCCTTTAAGCGCTGAAATTTCAACTACCTCGCAGCCAAGCTCACCCGCAAGCTGCTGAGTATTGATCTTATCCCCGCTTTTACGGACTGCGTCCATCATATTAACTGCAACTATTACAGGGATACCAAGTTCTGTGAGCTGAGTTGTAAGGTAAAGATTTCTTTCAAGATTTGTTCCGTCTATAATATTCAAAATAGCCTGCGGACGCTCGTTTATCAGATAATTTCTTGCAACTACCTCTTCAAGCGTATAAGGCGAAAGCGAATAAATGCCCGGAAGATCGGTTATTATAACGCTTTTATCACTTTTAAGTTTTCCTTCCTTTTTTTCTACCGTTACGCCGGGCCAGTTGCCGACAAACTGATTAGAGCCGGTAAGCGCATTAAACAGCGTTGTTTTTCCGCAGTTCGGATTACCGGCAAGCGCAATTTTTATACTCATTATTTGTCCTCCTGATCAGTCTTTTCGTTAGCGGTCGCTAACTCGTTTTCATAACAAAATAAGGTTCATTCGATTTCGATCATTTCTGCGTCGGATTTCCTCAGGGATAGTTCATAGCCTCTGACTGTAACTTCGATCGGATCCCCCAGCGGCGCAACCTTTCTAATAAATACATCAGTTCCCTTTGTTATTCCCATGTCCATTATCCGCCGTTTTACAGCGCCTACGCCGTTAAGTCTTTTTACCTTAACAGTCTGACCTATCTTAGCTTCCCTCAATGTCATATAATTTCCTCCGTTCATAGATCTATATCATAATTTTACTTGCCATTTCCTTTGAAACTGCCACCCGGGATTCCTTAACGTTTACAATTACATTTCCTCCTATCCGATTAACGACTGTAACGCTTCCCCCTGCTACAAAGCCGAGATTTTTCAGGAATTTTCTTGTTTCAGGATTTCCGCCGACTTTTTTTATCATGTTTTCTTCTCCTGCAATTGCAAATGTCAAAGGCATCATACTCATACTCCTTTATCAGATATTTAGTTAGCTATAGCTAACTTCTTTAATAATATTAGCATAGGCTAACTGTTAAGTCAAGTGAAATCTGAAAAATCTTTTTTATCTGCCGAAAAATTCGGCTATAATTACAATTATGCAGTTGGCTGTAAACTGATCATTTGTGCATATTTACAGGAGTTTCTGCACAAAAAACCGGCTCCGTTTCCGAAGCCGGTTTTTCTATTTGACCTTTACCTTAGGTATTTTACGCAGGTATTTGTATGATGATCTGTAAACTGAATAGACACTGTCAAACTCTGTGCTGCTCAGCTCTTGACCTCCGAAGCAGGTCTTTTCAAAAAGCCTTGCCGCCGCTTCCACCGAAACCGAACGTTTTTCTGCGGCATATTCTATTATCATATCGGGCGTATAGGCTGACAGATCGTCCTTAGAGGAATATTCCAGCAGCCTTATGATATGACCGTAAAGCAGTACGATACGTTTTCCGCCTTTAGCAAACCTGAGCCTTATACGGAACACAGCTTCCATTATTCTGTCAAGCAGAACAATAAAAACTATAAAAAATACGACTCCGATAAAAATAAGTATCTTACTGAAATACTGAGCGAAAATTGTAAAGCTGAAATTGGACTTCTTAGAGTAGTCCTCCATATAATCCGAAACCGTAGGGTCAAAGGTTATCCAGCCGGCGCCAGGAATATATACCTCTACAAAAGCATGAGCATGAGCGTCGCGTACTGCTACTGAACCTGAATCGGTATACTCATAAGCGGCAAAGCCCTCCACATATCTTGCCGGAAGTCCGCATATCCGAGCCATAAGAGTCATTGCAGTAGCATAACTTGTACAGCTTCCCGTTTTGCTTTCAAATACGAAATAATCTATAGACTTGTCGTCCGGAATATATTCCAGATCGTAAATATATCCTTGATCCTCAAAATAATCGCACAGAGCCTGAGCTTTTTCAAAATCCGTAAGGCAGTTTTCCGTAATATCATGCGCCAACTTTTCAAGCCTTTCGGAATATTCAATATCGCCGGTGCTGTAATTTACCGCTTTCTGATACTCTGAATAAAGTCTTGCGTCTGTCAGATCTCCGTTTTTATAAGCTTCTTCAAGCAATGCTGTATAATCCTCTCCGCTTATTTCAAGACCCTCTGCGTAAGCGAAAAATTCTTCCGTCTGAGGATAGTAATCCATTGTATAATCGTATGTTATACCAGGATTATACAAATATATTTCGCCGTCGGCATTCGTAAATATGTTATTATTTGCGTCACTGAAACCCTCTGAAACCGCACCGAGCGGAGCAGGAATGTATGACGCACTGAAGCCGTTGCCATAAACCCTGAACTTTGATTTCAGAACAGCGTTTTCCTGAGCAAATTTATCCGAAGTCAGACCGTATTTTTCATACCTTCCTGTTTCAGCAAGCTCTTTCATAGCGTTATATATTTCGTATCCGCCTACAGGAGGATCTGTAAAATAGGAATAATCAGAATACTTATCAGAATTTCTGTTAATGCGCCATCTTTCGTTTGAGAATTCATCAAACGCCTGACGCCTCAGATAATAGACCGGAGCCTTGTAATCAGATTCAAAGTAAAACAGTATCTTATTTGTAAAGCTTCCGCCGTATCTTGCCGACGAAACGTCACTTAGCTGTGAATAATCAGCAGTCGCGTCGTCCGTATCCCCCGCGTCGAGATCAAAAGCCGTAGCGTCGTTTTCAAGCATTGATCTTATTTCAGGCTTCGGGATAACCATTGCCGCCGCACCGCAGAATGAAACAAACAGAGCTATTGAAATAATGTAAGAAAGGTTCATTACAACCCTTGTATTTTTTTCCTTGACCGAAAGCTGTCGGTTGTGGACCATTACCGCAAGAAAAAGAGTAATAAGCACTGCGGCCTGAAGGTCGCTCATAGGCTCGGCGCGCTTTGCGTGAATAACAAAAGGAAAAAGTACGCAGAGCATAGAACCAAGACTTCTGTATCTTACCTGAGTAAAATAATATATTATAGAAATCAGGAAAAATCCGCCGCCGGCAAAAAGAGCGTAGAAATATTCAAGAACAAAGCCCGCATTATTCCTGTCCAGATAAAACCAGTCTACAAAATATATTCTGCTGTTTAAGCTTCCGTTTCTAAGCATAAGACCTGAAAAGAAAATTAATGCTGCAAAGCCCGCCGTATATATCAGCGCTCCAATATACCTTTTGCTTTTCAGCCAGTCAAAGACAATAAACAGCAGCGCCTCGGCAACAAGGAACAAAAACGTAAAGATCCAAGCACGTTCGGAATAATAGCATTCTATAACGTCATAGGCTACAGCCGCACCGAGCAGAACAGGAAGAATATATTTTACCGCTTTGTCAATAAGCGTATCTTTATTTTTTATAATTTTATTCATAGGCAAAATGGCAGGATCATAGACGCCGTTTCAGCGCCCTGGATCTCCTCCGTTCAATAATAATCTTAAATGATCTCATTATTCGTCATACATATCTAAGTAAGCTTTTTAAATTCAAAATCCGATGTGCATATCCAGAGATTGTCAATTGCGGTAAAGCCGCAGTTTTCATGCGCTGCGAAAACCGCATCCTTTATTCCGAAAATTTCATACGACAAGCTCTCATGTGCTATATCGACAGCTGTAAAAATAACAGCCGCACCAGACTTCAAAGCCTCGGCAGGAACACGTTCAGGCGGCGTGACCGGAGAAAAGCCCGACAGCTTTTCCTGAAGCTCCAGCAGTCCGCCCATATTTTTTATATTAACATGATTCCATTTGTCTTTATAATAGTAAACATCGCTTTCCATTCCCTGTGAAACAAGCATAGACAGCATTGCAAGACAGCCTTCTGTGACTATGTCAAAATTTCTGTGATCCTGCGCCGTCACATTTTCAAATTTCGGAATATCAAGAACAAATACCTGACTTGTAACCGTAAGCTTTTCGTCCAGTCTTACCATGTAAATATCCCGCTTTGAAGACAGCTTCCAGTTTATCTTTTTTATAGGATCACCCGGAGTATACACCCTATGCTCATAGCCGGGAACGCCCGTCGAGCCTGCTGCGGTTTCAGATGTTTCCTCCTCAGAATCGTTAAAGCCGGAGTTTTCAGATGTTGTCCTTAAAATTTCCGCCTGAACGCCGGTATCGGGAATACTCGGAAGCACCCGTATATCATGCTTCTGTTCAAGCTTATTATTATCAAATACCGATATCGAAAATATCCCGAGAAAGTCCATAAGACGGATACTTTTAACTGCTGCAAAGGACATTCCCGAGCTGACCGCAGTAAACGGAACTATTATCTTTTCATAATTCATAGAAGCCAGAGCAAGTCTGTATACCGTTTTATCCTTAGCCTCCAGCTGTAACGATGACGTCAGCTCCACTTCAATGAAGGGCGTCGGCAGTACGGTTTGCTTTTTCAGCCTGACAGTTACTTCAAGCACATCGCCCTTGGAAAGCAGATTCTGTGAGCATTCGGTCTCAAAGCTTATCTTTTTTCTGAAAAACAGCAGCACCAGTTCTGATACTATCAGCGCCGTAATAAGGATCAGTCCTATCATTACTCCGCCGCTTCCGTCAATAAGAACCGCTATTGCCGCCGCAACAGCAATGCAGAACAAATACGCAATAAAGTGCTTCATATCAGTTACCGCCGTCAGTCGGAGCGCTTACGCTGAGAGATATATGTTCCATAGCCTGCTCGTTTGAATCAAAGGCAGATTTTCCCTTAGGGGAAAGCATAAGACGATGAGCCAAAACGCTTGTCATAACCGCCTTTACATCGTCCGGAACAACATAACCCCTTCCCTCAACGAATGCGTAAGCCTTGGAAGCTTTAAGCAAGGCTATGCTACCTCTGGGAGATACGCCGAGCTTTACATAATCCGAATTTCTCGTTGCGGCTGTAAGATCTATTATATACTGCTTGATACTTGGAGCGGTAACGGTTTTAGCCGCCTCAGAAATCATTTTCTCAACATCGTCTACACTCATTACAGAGGTAACGTTTCTTATATCCGCTCCGTTTTCGGCTCTTTCCATGATCTCAAGCTCTTCTTCGGCAGTCGGATAGCCCATTGATATTTTCATGATAAATCTGTCCATCTGCGCTTCAGGAAGATGATATGTTCCATATGTCTCAACAGGGTTCTGTGTTGCAAGCACCATAAACGGAGCAGGCAGATCATAGGTCTTTCCGTCGAGGGAGATCTGATGCTCCTCCATAACCTCCAGCAGGCTGGACTGTGATTTTGGCGAGGCACGGTTAATCTCATCGGCAAGCAGAAAATTGCACATTGCAGCTCCCTGCTTATATTCAAGCTGTCTTGTTTCGGGGTTTATCATTGAAAATCCGACTATATCAGACGGCATTATATCAGGAGTAAGCTGTATTCTGTTGAATTTACCCTCAACTGATCTGGCAAGAGCCGAAACCAGCTGGGTCTTTCCTACGCCCGGAACGTCCTCTATCAGTACATGACCTGAGCATAGCATTGCGGAGATAACTTTCTTTATAGCGTCCCTTTTTCCGACTATGACCCTTTCAATATTTTCGATCAGCAGGTTTACCTTGTTGTCCATTTATGCCTCTCCTTTAAATTTTCTTTAATTTATTTAATTCTTAAACTCAATCTTATTTAAACACTTAATTATATAAAATATTATACATTATTTTATTAATAATGTCAACCGCATAAACGAAGAAACGCCCCGCTGATATGCGGAACGCTCTTCAAAACAGATGATATTAAAATATTAGTGAATGTCCTCATAAAGTCCGATATACAGCTTTGCAGACCTCTTCCAGCTGAAATCTTCTTTCATTGCAAGATTCACAAGCTTACCCCACTTCATTCTGTCGTCATAATAAACTCTTGCTCTTGTGCAGGCGTCAAGCATATCATGAGCGTTGTAGGACTTGAATGTAAACCCGTTTCCTCCCGACGCTCCCGCGTCATGAATAGAATCCCTCAGTCCTCCGGTTTCCCTTACTATAGGTATTGTACCGTACCTCAGGGAGATCATCTGAGCAAGACCGCAGGGTTCGCTCTGGGAAGGCATAAGGAACATATCTGCGCCTGAATAGATCCGCTTTGAAAGCGACGGAACAAAGCCTATCGTTACTCCTACTCTGTCAGGATAGCGATAATGCATTTCTCTGAAGAAATCCTCATATATCTTCTCGCCTGAACCAAGAATAACAAATTTATAGCCGAGCCTGATTATATCCTCGAATACATACTTTATCAGATCCAATCCCTTATGTGAAACGAACCTGGTTACAATTCCGATAACAGGCTCCTTGCCCGGAGCCATTCCCATTTCCTCCAGCAGCTTCGCCTTGCATACCGCTTTTCCGGATTTGTCATTCAGACTGTAATTCTTCTCGATATTCGGGTCAGTTTCGGGATTATACACATTCTGGTCTATTCCGTTGAGGAAACCGCATAGCTTGTACTGCTTATGTACAAGTATCCTGTCAAGACCGTGAGAATACCAAGGGTCAAGAATTTCCCATGCATAGCTCGGAGAAACGGTAGTTACCTTATCTGCAGCCTCTATAGCCGCTTTCATAAAGTTAACATCGCCGTCATACGACAAAAGGTCGGTATGATAAAGCGGAATCCCCATAAGATCGTTGATTATTTCAAGACCGTAGCGTCCCTGATACTGAATATTATGAATAGTAAATACAGTCTTGATGTCCTCGTAACCGCTCTGATAACGGTAGAATATATCATAGTATACCGGAACCAAAGCTGTCTGCCAGTCGTTTGCGTTTATTACCTGAGGCTTAAAATCAATATATCGAAGCAGCTCCAGTACGGCGCGTGAGAAGAAAATAAATCTTTCCGCATCGTCATAAAAACCGTAAAGACCGTTTCTTGCAAAATAATACTCGTTATCCAGAAGATAATAAGTCACTCCGTTTATATTGCCTGTAAAAACTCCGCAGTACTGATTTCTCCAGGCAACGGGAACGGTAAAATTAGTTAAGTATGTCAGCTGATCCTTCAGCTCCTGCTTTATCTGGCTGTAGTACGGGATCACCACCCTGCAGTCATGCCCCTCAGCATTTATAGCCGCAGGAAGCGAACCTGCAACGTCGGCAAGACCGCCCGAGGCGATATAAGGCAGCGCCTCGCTTGCCGTATACAGTATATTCAAAATAATGCCCTCTTTCTTGATCAGAATTTAATATCCGGTTGTCTATACCGAAGCGCCCTTTCCGATATACATAGGATAGCTTGGTGCGCTTGTAAGAATATGATTTTCTTTGATCGTTACATTTTTGTCGGTAATAAGATACGTTACCTCGGAATCATCTCCGACAACTGTACCCTGCATAAGTATGCAGTTCTTTACCTTTGCTCCCTTGCCTACCTTTACTCCTCTGAAAAGTATCGAATTTTCAACGCTGCCCTCGATAACGCAGCCGTCGGCAATAAGCGAATTTTCAACGCAGCTGTCAAGGTCGTACTTTACAGGGGCGTTGTCGCTGACCTTGGTATAGATAGACCTCTTCGGCAGATAAAGCTTTCTGGCATTTTCCGGTTTTAGAAGTTCCTGATTGGCCTTGAAATAGCTTTCTACGCTTGTTATCTTGCTGAAATAATCCGAATATTCATATACCTTGATATTCAGCTCCCTGCATTTTTCCTGTAGAATATCCTTTTCAAAGCTGACGTTTCCTCTTGCAATAGAATCTGAGATCATATCTATAAGGAACTGCTTGCTCATTATAAAGATATTAAGGCTTGCGGTACAGGTACCGCTTATATCCGGCTGGATAAGAACAGACTTGACGCTGCCCTCCTCGTCTGTATTTACAACTGTAGACTGCTTGATATCCTCGCTTGTATATACTCCAGTATGAGCTACTATCGTTATATCCGCTCCGCTTGAGATATGCTGAGAAACTATAGGCTTAAAGTCCATATTCGTAACTATATCGCAGTCGGAAAGCACGACATATTCAGCCATTGAATGCTTTATAAAGCTCATAGCTCCGTAAAGCGCCTCTATTCTTCCCCTGTAAAGCTTGCTGTCAACGTTGCCGAAGGGAGGAAGTATATAAAGTCCGCCCTTCTTCCTTGAAAGATCCCACTCTCTTGCAGAGCCGAGATGATCCAGAAGCGACTGGTAATTGGACTTTGTAATTACGCCTACCTCTGAGATACCGCTGTTTACCATATTGGACAGCGGAAAATCTATAAGGCGGTATCTTCCGCCGAAAAGAATAGAGCCCATTGTCCTGTTTTTAGTCAGATCGCCTACGGTCATATCATGCATATTCGCAAAAATAAGACCGAGAACATTACCCATATTTACATCCATGTCTAGCCATTCCTTTCCTACATATCTGACGATACGATCGCCTTGGGAGCTACCGAAACGCCGTCCGAAATATTTATATTGTGACCGACTACAGCAACTCCCCATGTATCCTTGTCGTCAATATTTTCGGGTCTTGCTCCTATATGAGCATTTTCACCGATAACGGAATTTTCTCCTACGATAGAATATTCTACCTTTGCGCCCTTCCTTACAACGCAGCCCGGCATAAGTATAGAATCATAAATTTCAGCGCCCTCTTCTACAACAACGCCCTCTGAGATCATTGAAAATTCAACCGAACCGTCAATAAAGCAGCCCTCTGTAACCATTGAATTCTGAACCGACGCTCCCTTTCCGATATACTGCGGAGGAAGCACGGGATTTCTCGAATATATCTTCCAAGCGGGATCGTACAGGTCTATAGGAATATTGGGATTTATAAGATCCATATTGGCTTCCCAAAGCGAATCTATCGTTCCTACGTCCTTCCAGTAACCGTCAAAGCGGTAAGCTACAAGCTTTTCTCCGGCATTTTTCATATCAGGGATAATATTCTTTCCGAAGTCCTTGCTGGCTTCCTTATCCTCTTCGTTTGCAATAAGATAAGCCTTGAGTTTAGACCATGTAAAAATATAAATACCCATAGACGCAAGAGTCGAACGCGGCGCCTTAGGCTTTTCCTCAAAATCTATGATGTTGTCCTCATCATCCGTTATCATGATACCGAAGCGCGAGGCTTCCTCCTTAGGCACGTCGATAACGGCAATAGTTGCGTCCGCATTCTTTGCCTTATGATAAGCAAGCATCTTATTGTAATCCATCTTATAAATATGGTCGCCCGAAAGAATAATAACGTACTCCGGATCGTATCTTTCAATAAAAGCCATATTCTGATAAATAGCGTTTGCTGTTCCTGAATACCAGTCTGCTCCCGACGCTTTCTGATAAGGAGGAAGCACATGAACTCCTCCGTGAATACGGTCAAGATCCCAAGGCTGACCGTTTCCGATATATTCATTCAGCGCAAGCGGCTGATACTGAGTAAGAACTCCTACCGTATCAATACCCGAATTAATGCAGTTAGACAGCGGAAAGTCGATAATACGGTATTTAGCGCCGAAAGGCACAGCAGGCTTAGCCACAGTCTGAGTCAGAGCGTACAAGCGGCTTCCCTGTCCACCGGCAAGCAGCATAGCTACGCATTCTTTTTTGTTGAACATAATAATTCACCCACCAATGTAATATTTTTCATCTATTTTTCAGCCGAACTATTCGGCAGCGGACTTACTTTTCCTTTTGACCGGAGCCTTTTTCTTTTCGCAGCCGGTCTTTTTTGTATCTGCGGCTTTTTTAGCCTTCCTTACCGGCGCCTTTTTTACAGTAAAGTACATTACCGAAAACGCCGGAATATCAATGCATATGGAATTGTCAAAACCGTGCATAGGAACGGGCTTGGATCTTACCGTTCCGTTTACAGAAGGCTCTCCGTTGGGAGATGACGAATTCAGCACCTCGGTATATGAGCCTTTATAAGGAACTCCGAAACAGTATGAAGTCCTTCCTACCGGAACGAAATTGCAGACTGCGATTATCTCGTTTCCCTTGCGGTCAAAACGCCTGAATATTATTATACTCTGCCTGTAATCGTCGTTGGATATCCAGCTGAAGCCTTCCCAGGTAAAATCATTTTCCCACAGCTGAGGATGCTCAAGATAAAAATGATTCAGGTTCTTTATATACTTCCAGTAATTTCTGTGATTTTCATATTCCTCTATCATAAACCACTCAAGACCGCTCTCATAATCCCATTCTCTGAACTGAGCGAATTCCGAGCCCATAAACAGAAGCTTTTTGCCGGGGTGAGCCATCATATAAGCCATGAACAGCCGTGCCTGAGCGAACTTCTGGTCTGTATCCGATCCGAACATCTTATTAACAAGCGAAGCCTTACCGTGAACTACCTCGTCATGAGAGATAGGAAGAATAAAATTTTCCGAAAAAGCATAGAAAAACGAAAACGTAAGCATATCGTGATGAAACGCCCTGTTTATAGGATCCATCGCCATATATTTGAGCATATCATTCATCCAGCCCATATTCCACTTGAAATTGAATCCTAGTCCTCCGTCGCCGGTCGGCTTTGTTACCATAGGCCATGCAGTAGATTCCTCCGCTATCATCAGAGCCTTTGGGTTTCTGGCAAAAACCGCCTCGTTGAGTCTTTTAAAGAAATCAATAGCTTCAAGATTCTCGTGTCCGCCGAATACGTTGGGTGTCCATTCCCCGTCCCTGCGGTCATAGTCAAGATAAAGCATAGACGCTACTGCATCGACCCGAAGTCCGTCAATGTGGAATTTTTCCAGCCAGTAAAGAGCGTTTGAAACAAGAAAAGACCTTACCTCACCCCTGCCGTAATCGAATACTCTTGTGCCCCACGCAAGATGATCCCGCTTTTTAGGGTCGGCGTATTCGTAGGACGGACCGCCGTCAAACTCGAAAAGCCCTGCCTCGTCCCTCGGAAAATGAGCAGGTACCCAGTCAAGAATAACGCCTATTTCCGCCTGGTGAAACATATCTATCATCTTCATAAAATCAGCTGGAGTTCCGAATCTTGAGGTAGGAGCGTAATAGCCTATTCCCTGATAACCCCACGAACCCTCAAACGGGTATTCCGCAAGAGGCATAAGCTCGATATGCGTATAACCCATATCTTTAAGGTAAGGGATGATCTGCTGTGCAAAAGGAATATATCCCATAAATCTTCCTTCGGTACAGGTTCTCCATGAATTTAGATGAGTCTCGTAAATGTTCATCGGAGAATTATATATATCCTTCTTCTCCTTATCCTTTATCCACTTGCCGTCGCCCCAGCAGTATCCGTCTATATCGTATATTTTGCTTCCGGTCGCAGGACTGACCTCCATATGAGTTCCGTACGGATCTGCTTTCAGCCTTGTTTTGCCGTCGCAGCCGACAACCGAAAACTTATATGTATCGAACTGCTTCAGACCTTCTATAAAAGCTTCCCATACCTCGGTTTCCGCTATCATTTCCATAGGATCGGCAGACTCGTCCCAATCGTTGAAATCGCCGACGACAGAAACCGACTTTGCCTTAGCCGCCCATACTCTGAAATAATAGCCTTCTCTTCCGTCCTTTTCTCCTTTATGACAGCCGAGAAATTCATAGGTCATCAGATTCGTACCCTGATGAAACAAATGAAGCGGCAGTTTATATTCTTCGGGTATTTTTTTGATCATTTTACCGTCCATACCTCCTCCTGCGGGAAGTATTGCTCCTTTCGCCGTGTTTTGTGCGCCGACGCGGCGCTTTGATTCTCATTCTGTTAATTCCTGAAAAGGAACTGAAATATAAAAATTCCCATGCTTTTATTTTAACCGATTTTGAACGAATTTGCAAGACTTTTAGTTATTATTTTCAGTTTGTCACATATTTCAACACTCGTATTTGTGCAAAATGACAATACGATAAGACTGGTTATATAAAAAACCTATTTTCTTCCGTCTATGCTGATGACCACAATAGAAATATCATCCCGCTTTCCTCCGTTTTTAACGTTCATTGCGTACTCGCCCAGCTTCTGAGCGATCTCGGCAGGAGATGAAGCTTTCCGTTTTATTACTGACGGAAGCCGTCTGACTGTACTTTCGCTCACGCCGTCGGAGGTCATTATTATTATATCTCCCTTAAAGAGCTTCAGATTCTCAGTATCCGGAGGGCAATCCTCCAGAATACCCGCCGGGAACGCCTGTCCTCCTATTACCCTAAACGCACCGTCGCGGTAAAGATAAGCGGGAGCTGCTCCTGATTTGAGAAATTCCGCACTTCCTCCGCAAAGATCCAGCCTGAGGAGATCCAGCGTAGCAAAAGATTCCTCCCAGCCCTTTACTCTCAGGATAGAATTGATAAGCCTGTGAGCTGTAGTCATTGAGAATCCCGCCTTCAGCAGCCTGCATGCAAGGTTAACGGCAAACATCGAATCGAGCCTTGCCCGCTTTCCTGTACCCATGCCGTCCGAAAGAATAATATACTTTTCACAGGCTGTAAGTTCAAGAATATCCAGCGTATCACCGGAATATTCATTATCGCCGCTTGACGCCTGAAAGGTTCCCGTCTGTATTTCAAAAGCCGGAAGCTCGTTGAAGGAAAGCTTGGTTACGTTATCGACCTGAGTTATTACAGGGATATCAAAGTCGGTTTCGGCAATGGCGCTTATTCCGGTAGTAAGCTTTACCAGATCACCCTTAAAACCTGCGGTAAGAAAAACCTCCGCCCTCTGGGTGCTGTTCTCGTCTATATAAACGCAAGCCTTTGCGTTAGGATAACCAAGCTGAGCAAAATGGTCCCTTACCTGCGCTGAAAGCGACGGATCTACCGCCCTGACCTGTCCGACTCTGTAAGACAGATCGCTCAGCATATCCTCCATTGATGAAAGCTGCTCGGTAAGTATCCCCCTAAGCTCCTTGACTCTTATATTGTCGGCTTTTTCAGCCAGCAGGTTTTTGTATATTTCATTAAAACCGTCTGTAAGAGCCTCCGTCCTGCAGCAGAGAGGAAGCTGCTTTTCCACATCAAGCACGCTTATTCCGTTATACTTCATTACCGTCTGCTCAAGCCTTTCAAACGCCTGCTTTGCCGCATTTCTGGATTTCTTCCAGCACATTCCGAAAAGCTCGCAGTTTCCGCATACCGCGGTACATACTCTTACCTTGAGATCCGCATTTTCTGTTTTTTTATCAATTGCGGCAGATACAAGAGCGATCTGCCCCCTTATATCTCCCAGAGTTCTGGAAGCAAAATTCAGCCTAGAGGAAGCGGTCTGACCTACAAGGTCTACCGAGCTGCGCACTCCGAAAAATCGGGCGGCGGTTTTTTTGAGAAATGAAACCGGACAGGCTATAAACAGAACAGAACCGGCAAGCAGATCCGCAAACATAAAAAACGTATCTGAATTTATTCCGATAGCGACAAGGCTTATAAGCGATACACCTATAAAAACAAAAGCCGCTGCAAGAACTCCGAACTGTACAAAGGCCCCGCAAATAAGCCCCGAGGTCGCAAGCAGAAGCGTATTCCCCGCCAGCTGAGGACTGCACAGCAGTATACCGCAGGTAGTCAGCGCTCCTACTACCGCTCCTCCCGCCGTTTTATATTTTCTAACAGCGGCAAGCAGTGCGAATGCGCCGAAGATCCTGCCGGCGTTGAAATACGGAAGAGGAACTGCCGCAAGCGTCGCGACCGTCATTATATACAGTATTGCCGCAAAAACTCCGTTCAGTCCGCCAAGCTCAAATACTCCCTCGCATTCATAATTCTGCTTTACGGTCTTTGCGATAAATACCAGACAGCCGCCTATCAGCGCAGTTATCATGCGAAGCGACGCCGTATATGCGTCAGACGGCACGGCAACCGACATAACGCAGCTGAAAAGTATCATTATCCCCGACGTAAGCAGTCCCAGAAAAACAGGATCGTCCCTTCGGCTGTCATGCATGACTGTCAGTCTTATTCCCGCTATGACCAGAATAGTGCAAAGCTGTATAATGCCGTTTTCCGCATTTCCTGATACTATGTAGCTGAGCGCCGAGCCGAGGAACGCCGGAATTATATATTTTCCCGAAACAACGGCGACCGCCACATTTACCGGAGACGGATAACCCATTATTTTTCCCATAGAAGCCAGAAAAGCCGCAGCAGCTGTTATAATACAGCCGATAACGCTGACGCTCTTTTTTGACGTATGAGCAGCCGTCCGTTCCCTTATCTTTAACATATTATCACCACTTCCTATATTTTGCAAGACTTGAATATCAATATCATAGCAAAAATATACGGTGAAAAATGTCAGAAATACGGGAATATCATAATATTTTAATCTGCACAAAACGACATTAATCGTAATTGATGATCTAAGGCTCTGTCCCCTGCCTCAGCTCCTCTGTAAAACGTATCAGCTGTTCCAAAGTAAGCTTTTCGGGTCTGACGCTTTCCTCAAGTCCGGATCGTACAGCGGCGGCTGTAACAATGGATTTATCTATCCCAAGCGAAGCCGAAACCGAATTTACCAGCGTTTTTCTCCGCTGAGAAAAAGCTCCCCTTACCGTCCGAAAGAAAAATGCTTCGTCCGTAACTCCCTCCGGAGTTTTTTCCCTTATGTCGAACCTTATTACGCAGCTGTCCACGTTAGGCGGAGGCATAAAGCTTCCCCTTGAAACGTTGAAAAGAAGCTTGGGTTCAGAAAAATAATTTACCGCCGCAGTAATTGCGCCCGCTTCCCTCGTTCCCGGCTTTGCACATAAACGCTGCGCCGCTTCCTTCTGTACCATGACCGTTACAGATCTTATAGGAAGCCTTTCCTCAAGAAGCTTCATAATTACGGGTGAAGTAATATAATACGGAAGATTTGCGCATACGGCGACCTCCAGTCCTTCAAACTCCTCCTCAATAAGCTTTGAAAGATCGGTCTTCATAATATCGCCGTTTATTATCCTGACGTTTGAATACTCCGCAAGCGTTTCTTCAAGAACAGGAATAAGGCGCTTGTCAATTTCTACAGCGGCTACCTTGTCCGCTCTTTTTGCAAGCTCGTTGGTAAGCACGCCGATACCTGTCCCTATCTCGATTATACCGAAGCCTTTCCTGGCGTTGCCCATTTCCGCAATTTTCGGACATACCGTAGGATTTATCAGAAAGTTCTGCCCCAGCGACTTAGAAAATGTAAAGCTGTGCCGTTCAAGTACGTCCTTTATCACTTTTATATTTGAAAGATTTTCCATTAAAAATCCTGTCCCTTTCAAAGAATTACGCTTTTGCCGCGTCATATGATCTCAGATTATTTTAACATGATATTTACATTTTGTCAACCAATAAGAAATATAGTTTTTCAGCGTTACGCGGTTTATTTTAAGCAATTGAGGTAAAAATATTATTACGGGTATTTCCCGGGAAATTTTTTATGAAAGGAACGATAAGAATGGATAAGAGAAATTATTCAAACGGTCTTGATATGCCTCTGGGACTTGCAATGGCTATGGCTCAAAATCCTCTGGCTATGGATTACTTCACAAGGCTTTCCTCCGATCAGAAGGAGCAGCTTATTTCAAGCACTCACAGCGTCCGTTCCAAAGAAGAAATGCATCAGCTTGTGGATAATATGGCTGAAGGCTCTGTAAATCCCTCCTCCGGCACATATCCTGACAGTATGCCTCCCAGATTCAATATATAGTGATTTTACACAATAAATCTATTTTTATTCGTTATAAATTTTATATATTATGGTGTTGAAATTTCTATATAAGTATAGTACAATATTAATGTAAGGTTCTATGTTCTCACGTCGTAAAATTATGGTAAAAGGCGGTGCGGCGGAGCTTTATATTATCGAGTGCTTTAGGAGGATAAGGAATGAAAACGGCAGTTTCCGAAAAAACCGTTTTTTCAGAGCGTTTCTCTTATATTTCAAAGGATATGTCCGACGTATGCGGACGTGTTCTTGGTTTTTTGCACTCTAATCATATTATTTCAGTCAAAAATCAAACTGCAACGCTATAGTTGCAGTTTTTTTATTAACAAATACTGCGGGAGGATATTTTATGAAAAAAGTAGCGGTCATTATGGGCTCGGACAGCGATTTTCCGATTGTTAAGGACGCTGTATGCGAGCTGAAAAAATACGGAGTGCCTGTAGAATGCAGAGTTATGTCAGCTCACAGAACTCCTGAGCTTGCCGCTGAGTTTGCTTCAAAGGCAAAGGAAAACGGCTTCGGAGTTATAATATGCGCTGCCGGAATGGCGGCTCATCTGGCAGGAGTTATTGCAGGTCACACTACGCTGCCGGTTATCGGTATTCCAATTAAATCAGCTGCACTTGACGGACTCGACGCTCTTCTTGCAACAGTAATGATGCCTTCCGGTATCCCCGTTGCTACAGTTGCTATAAACGGAGCTAGGAATGCGGCGGTACTGGCTGTCCAGATGCTTGCGCTTTCGGACGAAACTCTTGCGGACAAGCTTGAGGACGCTAAAAAAGAAATGATCGAGGGAGTAAAGGCTAAGGACGAAAAGCTTCAGAAAGCTATTGCGGAGCTTTAATTCAACCAAAGGTAGAATTATTCTGATATATCTCTTTTCAGATTAGCTAAAAAGCACAATGTGGACATTAATTTTTTTGTTGCTGATCTACTTGATTTCAAGCTTGAAAATGAGTTTGATATTCTTTTTTGTTCAGGTGTTCTGCATTTTGTTCCGCCTGAAAAAAGAGCAGAAATTTTTGATAATTTCAAAAAGCATACTGCATTAAATGGTATAAACGCTATTAATGTATTTGTCAGCAAACCTTTTCTAAGTCGTCCTGATGACGCAGAAAAGAACAGACAGATATGGCACTCAGGCGAACTTTTCACATTATATCACGATTGGATAATAAATAGCTGCTCGGAAATTATTTTTGACTGCAACAGTGGTGGAACACCGCATAAGCATTGTATGGATATTCTTTTCGCTCAAAAAACAGGCGAAAATATATAAATATTAAAAAGTACAAAATACTATAAATTTATAATGGAGGAATTGGTTATGGAAAACATCGTAAAAACAGAACAGCTCTATGAGGGCAAGGCTAAAAAGGTATATGCAACCAACGACCCCGATCTTGTTATCGTTGATTACAAGGACGATGCTACCGCATTTAACGGCGAGAAGAAAGGCACTATTTTAGGCAAAGGCGCTATCAACAACAAAATGACAAACCTTATGCTGAGCCTGCTTGAAAAAGAAGGCGTTCCTACTCATCTCGTAAAAGAGATAAGCGACAGGGAAACTATAGTAAAAAAAGTTGAGATCGTTCCTCTTGAAGTGATCGTAAGAAACGTAGCTGCGGGAAGCTTTTCAAAGAAGCTTGGAATTGCAGAGGGTACAAAGCTTAAGCAGCCTACTCTTGAATTCAGCTATAAATGCGACGAGCTGGGTGATCCGTTTATCAATAAATATTACGCTCTCGGACTCGACCTTGCTACCGAGGAAGAGATCGAAGCTATTACAAAATACGCTTTTATGGTTAATGACTTTATGGTAAAGTTCTTTAAGAAGATCAACGTTGACCTTATCGACTTCAAGATCGAATTCGGAAGATTTCACGGAGAGATCATTCTCGCTGACGAGATCTCGCCCGATACCTGCCGCTTCTGGGATTCTGCTACTCATGAAAAGCTTGATAAGGACAGATTCAGAAGAGATATGGGCGGCGTAGAGGACGCTTATCAGGAAATGATGAAGAGAGTTTCTGAAGCCGGAATTTAACAATAAAATAAGACGCAGCATACGCTCTGACACATATCCGACTTTATCCATTTATCCGGAGGTTTTGCTAATGTTTAACTCTATTCACGAAGAATGCGGCGTTTTCGGTATCTATACCGATGAAACAAGCGACGTTGCCGCTCAGACATATACTGCGCTTTACGCTTTGCAGCACAGAGGACAGGAAAGCTGCGGTATAGTTGTAAACGACGACGGAGTTTTCAGACATCATAAAAATCTCGGCCTTGTAAATCAGGTTTTTGACAGGGATACGCTTGAACAGCTGGGAAAAGGCAACATTGCTATAGGTCATGTGCGTTATTCGACTACCGGCAGCTGCAGCGCTGTAAATGCTCAGCCGTTGGTAGTACGCCATGTCAAGGGACCGCTTGCAATAGCCCATAACGGCAATCTTACCAACGCCAGAAAACTTAGGGAGAAGTATGAAAATAAGGGCATGATCTTTCATACGACCAACGATACAGAGGTAATTTCATATTCCGTAACCGAGGAACGCCTTACGGCTCCTTCGATCGAAACGGCTGTCGAGAGAACTATGGACAAGATAAAAGGCGCATACTCTCTTGTAATTATGTCGCCGTCAAAGCTGATCGCAGTAAGAGATCCCAACGGTTTCAGACCTCTTTCCCTCGGAAAGATAGACGGCGGCTATGTTGTTTCATCTGAAACCTGCGCTTTCGACAGTATCGGTGCGGAGTTTATCCGTGATGTAAAGCCGGGAGAAATTATTGTGATCGACAAAAACGGACTGCGTTCAATAGAAAGCCACTGCGGCGGCAAGGGTACTATGTGCGTTTTTGAATATGTCTACTTTGCACGTCCCGATTCGGTAATCGAAGGCTCAAGCGTCCATAAAGCAAGGCTGAGAGCAGGAAAATATCTGTGGCGCGAGCACCCTGCAGACGCTGATATTGTCATCGGCGTTCCGGATTCCGGACTTGACGCAGCGTTGGGATTTTCACAGGAAAGCGGAATCCCCTATGGTATCGGATTTATTAAAAACCGCTATATAGGAAGGACATTTATCCAGCCGACTCAGACGGAAAGAACAAATTCGGTGAAGATAAAGCTGAATGCGATATCAAACACCGTAAAAGGCAAAAGAGTCGTTATGATAGACGACAGTATAGTAAGAGGAACTACCTGCGCTCGTATCGTAAAACTGCTGCGAGACGCAGGCGCAAAAGAGGTCCACGTCAGGATCTCCAGTCCTCCGTTCGTTTCCCCCTGCTACTTCGGTACGGACATAGACAGCAAAGACAACCTTATAGCCTGCCGTATGACTAATGAGGAAATATGCCGCTATATCGGCGCGGACAGCTTGGGCTACCTCAGCGTTGAAAGTGTACAGAAGCTTGCCGGAAATTCAGACTGCGGCTTCTGCACAGGCTGCTTCAGCGGAAGCTATCCAATAGAAGTGCCTAAGGAAATGCCTAAGGATAAATTTGAATATAAAATATCAGAGCATAAGTAAAGAATAAAGCTTGAAAGGATAAAATTATGAACAGTTACTCAAACAGCTACAAGGAAGCCGGCGTTGACGTTACTGCCGGATATAAAGCAGTAGAGCTTATGAAGCAGTATGTCGGACGTACTATGACAAGCGGCGTACTGAGCGGACTCGGCGGCTTCGGCGGTCTGTTCGAGCTTGATATGACAGGTATCTCAAAGCCTGTTCTTGTTTCGGGAACAGACGGAGTCGGAACAAAGCTTAAGATCGCTTTTCTTATGGATAAGCACGATACCGTAGGAATTGACTGCGTTGCTATGTGCGTAAACGATATTATCTGCTGCGGAGCAAAGCCGCAGTTTTTCCTTGACTACGTTGCCGTAGGAAAAAACTATCCCGAAAAGATAGCTCAGATAGTTTCAGGCGTTGCTGAAGGCTGCGTTCAGTCGGGAGCGGCGCTTATCGGAGGAGAGACCGCGGAAATGCCGGGCTTCTATCCCGTTGACGAATACGACCTTGCAGGCTTCGCTGTAGGAGTTGTTGATAAGGACAAAATACTAAAGCCCGATACTCAGAAGGCCGGCGACGTTATGATAGCTATCAAATCGAGCGGAGTTCACTCAAACGGCTTCTCCCTTGTAAGAAAGGTGTTCAACGTAAGCGAGTCAAATCTTGCAAGACATTATTCCGACCTGGGAACTACCCTCGGAAACGTATTGCTTACACCTACCAAGATATATGTAAAGGCTGTAATGAAGCTTCTTGACAGCGTAAAGGTAAAATCAATTTCACATATTACAGGCGGCGGTTTCTATGAGAATATTCCTAGATCACTGCCGAACGGTCTTTCCGCTAAGATTGAAAGAAATGCGGTTCAGGTGCTTCCGATATTCGACGTTATTGCCAAAACAGGAAATATTCCCGAGCGTGATATGTTCAATACCTTTAATATGGGCGTGGGAATGACAGTCGTAGTTGATAAAAACGACGCTGACAAGGCTGTTGCCGCTATCAATGCGGCAGGCGAAGAGGCTTACGTTCTCGGCGAGCTGGTAGAATCCGATCTCGGCGTAATAATCTGCTGATCTACGGCTGATATAGGCAAGGATCACAGCTTGTCTAGTAATATTTTACAGTAAATATTTTTCATTTTATTTGTAGCTTTTGCATAATTTTATATCATATATTTTATGCATAGCTACAAAATTTAATTTAATTAAAAACTTTTTTGTTCATAGTTGCATATTTGTATGCAACTTTTCCCCCTTTTTTGCCTATTAGTGAAGGGTGTTTTATAAACCCTTCGGAAATAAAAGTTAAGAAAGAGGTTTTTTATTTGAAAAAAATATGCGTTCTCGTTTCAGGCGGCGGAACAAATTTACAGGCGCTTATCGACGCTGAAAAAAGAGGAGAAATCAAGGGCGGAAAAATCACCTGCGTAATTTCTTCAAAAGAGGGGGCCTATGCTCTTGAACGTGCAGAAACTGCAGGTATTCCTTCAGTGGTGATATCAAGAAAAGACTATTCCGACAGCGTTTCATACAGCCGTGCGGTACTGGCTGAGCTTGACAGGCAAAAGGCGGATCTGGTGGTACTCGCAGGCTTCATGACTATCCTCGACGAGTGCGTTACAAAGGCTTACAGCTATAGGATCATAAACGTTCACCCGGCGCTTATCCCCTCCTTCTGCGGCGAGGGCTGCTACGGGCTTAAAGTACATGAAAAGGCGCTTGAATACGGCGTCAAGGTATCAGGTGCAACGATACATTTTGTAAATGAAAAAGCAGACGCAGGCGCAATAATTCTTCAGGGGACGGTTGATGTGGAAAACGGCGATACTCCCGAAACGCTCCAGAGAAGAATAATGGAAAATGTTGAATGGAAGCTGCTGCCAAAAGCAGTGTCACTGTTCTGTGAAGGCAGAATTTCCATTGTAAACGGCAAGGCGTATGTTGATCTTGAGGAAGACCAATGATCAGGCTGAAACTCTGCAAACCATCAGACAGCGAGCATAAAAATATACAACAGGAGGTATATAATGAAAACACTTGACATTTACGAGGAGCTTAGGTCCAATTCCTACCCCGGAAGAGGAATTATTATCGGAAAATCCGCTGACGGAAAAAACGCGGTAACAGCCTATTTTATCATGGGCAGAAGCGTAAACTCAAGAAACAGGGTATTTACCGAAACTGATGACGGTATCAGAACCGAAGCGGCAGACCCCTCTAAGCTTACCGACCCGCACCTTATCATATACTCCCCTGTACGTGTACTGGGCAATAAAACGATAGTTACAAACGGTGACCAGACCGATACTATCTACGAGCTTATGGATAAGCAGCAGACATTTGAGCAGTCGCTCAGAACCAGAGAATATGAAGATGACGCTCCAAACTACACGCCGCGTATTTCCGGAATCATGCATGTTGAAAACGGCGCATATAATTATGCGATGTCAATACTTAAATCCGCAGACGGAAACCCTGACTGCTGCGAAAGATTTACATACTCCTACACAAATCCCCTCAACGGCTTCGGTCACTTTATCCACACATATATGGGCGACGGAAATCCCCTGCCAAGCTTCGAGGGCGAGCCTAAGAAAGTAGAAATTCCAAACGGTATTGAGGAATTTACAGCTAAGCTTTGGGAAAGCCTTAATGATGACAACAAAGTTTCACTGTTTGTAAGATATATTGATATTAAAACAGGCAACTCGGTTTCAAGGATCGTTAATAAATACAGCAAATAATTACTTTCTATTGCTGAAAATACTAAATTACAGGAGGAAAATTTTTATGGCAAACGAAATGCTTTTAAAATACGGCTGCAACCCTAATCAGAAGCCGTCGAGAGTATTTATGGAAAACGGCTCTGAACTTCCTATCGAGGTGCTTAACGGCAAACCTGGATATATAAATCTGCTTGACGCTTTCAACGGCTGGCAGCTTGTAAGAGAGCTTAAAAAGGCTACCGGTATGTGTGCTGCAACATCTTTTAAGCACGTTTCACCGGCAGGCGCAGCTGTAGGCAGACCTCTTTCTGAAACAGAGGCTAAGATTTATTTCGTAGACGATCTGGGTGAGCTTTCTCCCCTTGCCTGTGCTTACGCAAGAGCCAGAGGCGCCGACAGAATGTCTTCATACGGCGACTTTATTGCACTATCCGACGAATGCGATGCCTGCACAGCTAATATGATTAAGAGAGAGGTTTCTGACGGAATTATTGCTCCCGGCTATACCGACGAGGCTCTTGAAATTTTAAAGTCAAAGAGAAAGGGAACCTATAACATCATTAAAATCGACGAAAATTATGTTCCTGATCCTATTGAAAGAAAACAGGTTTTCGGCGTTACGTTCGAGCAAGGCAGAAATGAGCTTAAAATAGATGAAGCTATGCTTTCAAATATTGTTACAGAAAACAAAAATATTCCTGATGACAAAAAAATTGATTTGATCATCTCACTGATCACGCTTAAATATACCCAGTCAAACAGCGTCTGCTACGTTAAGGACGGTCAGGCAATAGGTATCGGAGCAGGTCAGCAGTCAAGGATCCACTGCACAAGACTTGCCGGAAACAAGGCTGACATCTGGTGGCTCAGACAGCACCCCAAGGTTCTGGGACTTCAGTTTGTTGATGATATACGCCGTCCCGACAGAGATAATACTATTGACGTTTATATTTCCGACGAGTATATGGATGTTCTCGCTGACGGTGAGTGGCAGAAAATGTTCAAGGTCAAGCCTGAAGTTTTCACCAAGGAAGAACAGAAAGAATGGCTTGAAAAGAATACCGGCGTATGCCTTGGTTCTGACGCTTTCTTCCCATTCGGAGATAATATTGAAAGAGCTAAAAAGTCCGGTGTTTCATACATTGCCGAGCCGGGCGGTTCTATCAGAGATGACCATGTTATCATGACCTGCAATAAATATAACATGGCTATGGCATTTACGGGAATAAGATTATTCCATCATTAATCTTAATTTTATAGAAGGAGAAAGAATATGAAGAAACTGCTTATCGCCGCAATAGCGGCATCACTCGTTATGGCTTTTACAGGCTGCGGAAGCGATGATGATTCTTCAAGCTCAAAGAAGGATAAATCATCAAAGGCTTCAGTGACCTCATCTGAAACGGCTGAGGAATCCAAAGCCGAAGAATCAAAGGCTGAAGAATCTTCAGCTGAGGAATCAAAGGCGGAGGAGTCAAAGGCTGAAGAATCATCAGCAGCTGAATCCTCAGCTGACAGTTCAAACGCTGAAAAGGGACTTAAGGACGGAGTATTTACAGGAACAGGCTACACAATTAAAGTAGACGAAAAACTTTGGACTAACGCTTCCGATACTAATTCAATGGTTGACTGTATGTTTATGTATGCAGGCGGAGGCACTGACGCTATGGCGGCAACCGCAAACTTCAACATAATTGCACAGCCGGCAGGAACATTCGGCTCATCTTCACCAGCAGACTATGCCGAGATCATAAAGAAGCAGTACGATTCTACGGAAGGCTACAGCGTTACAGGCGGCTCGGAAATGACAGTCAACGGAAGGGACGCATATTTAGTATCTGTTGATGTAAGCCAGTCTGAAAATTTCACAATGAATATGAATCAGATAATCATAATTGAAAACGGATATATTTACGCAATAAGCTACGGCGCAGAAAAATCAGCATTTGCAAATATTGAAAGTGATTTCAATGACGTTATCAATTCCTTTACCGTATTATAATCAAAACCGATTTCACTGAACGTTTGTCCTAAACAGGCGTTCAGTGATTTAATATCTGATAAGAACACACGTCCAGCTATAAGACGTATTGGTGATCTTAAATTAATTTCCGCAAACAACAGCGTGGTAATATGAACAGAAAATCTGAAACTCAAAGCTTGGAGGAATTAAAATGAAAATATTAGTTGTCGGAGGAGGCGGACGTGAACACGCCATAATTAGAAAGCTCGCTCAGTCTCCAAAAGCTGAAAAAATCTACTGCACTCCGGGAAACGGCGGTATAGAAGCCGACGGAGCGGAATGCTTCAACGTTTCCGCAACGGATATAGAGGGCGTACAAGCTCTGGCTCAAAGGCTTGAAGTCGATATGGTCGTTGTCGCTCCAGACGATCCTCTGGTTCTTGGAATGGTAGACGCTTTGCAGGAAAAAGGTTTTATGACCTTTGGACCTAAGAAAAACGCGGCTATAATTGAAGGCTCAAAGGTATTTTCAAAGGAGCTTATGAAAAAGTACAGTATTCCTACCGCAAGGTATGAGGTCTTTACCGACAGCGAATCCGCTATTTCCTACGTTAAAGAGCAGAATACCTATCCTGCGGTAATAAAGGCGGACGGTCTTGCGCTTGGAAAGGGAGTAATTCTCGCTCAGAATGAGGAGGAAGCTGTAAATGCTATACGCTCAATGATCGACAACAAACAGTTTGGTGACAGCAGTTCTACAATAGTTGTCGAAGAATTTCTCACAGGCCCTGAGGTTTCAGTGCTTTCATTTACCGACGGGAAAACAGTTGTTCCTATGCTTTCATCAATGGATCACAAAAGAGCCTATGATAACGACGAGGGTCTTAATACAGGCGGTATGGGTACTGTTGCTCCGAATCCTTATTATACCGCTGAGATCGCACAGGAGTGTATGGACAAAATTTTTCTCCCTACAATTAACGCTATGAACGCAGAGGGCAGAACCTTTGAGGGTTGTCTGTATTTCGGACTTATGCTTACTCCAGACGGTCCTAAGGTGATCGAATATAACTGCCGCTTCGGAGATCCCGAAACTCAGGTAGTTCTCCCTATGCTTGAAACCGATCTGACGGATATAATGGAAGCGATCTATAATCATAGACTTTCCGAAATTGACGTAAAATGGAGCTTAGGCAGCTGTGCCTGCGTAGTTATGGCAAGCGGAGGCTATCCTCTTTCATACCCGAAGGGACTTGAGATCTCAGGACTCAACGAAAACGGTCAGCTTGACGGCTGTGAGGTTTTCCATGCAGGAACAAAGCTTGCCGACGGAAAATTCCTAACAAACGGCGGCAGAGTTCTCGGCGTAACAGCCAAAGGCAGCACTCTAAAGGCGGCAATTGACAGCGCTTATGCAGGAGTTGAAAGGATCGGCTTTGAAAACGCTCACTACAGAAAAGATATAGGTCAGAAAGCGCTGAAGGCTCTTTCCGACGAATCTCTCGAATCAGAAAAGTATCCTGAGGATAACGACGTTTATTTAAAACAATAAAAACAAGGACTGCCATTCATCTGAAAGGCAGTCCTTTTCAACATAAAACATAACCTACGGCTCATAATCCGCGCTGAACTCTGCGCAAACCGTTCCGGTAAGCCTGCTGCTGAGAGCGTCAGGCTGCGAAAATCCTGCATATAAAGTAAAACCGATCCCGTCTTTAATGCGCTTCCCGTTTTCACCAACAACTGTAAAGAACTCCTTCGGAATATCTGCTGCAACTGTTTTGCTCTCCCCTGCCCTGAGGGTTATCCGCTTGAAACCGCATAAGGAATAATTAGGTACGGCATATACGCTTCCCCGTATCTTTATATACAGCTGCAAAACCTCGTCGGTATCGAAGCTGCCGTTATTTGAAACCCTGCATACCGCCCTGCCGTCCGAAAACGACAGACTGTCAGCTATGCATTTCGAGTAGGTAAGTCCATAGCCAAAGGGATAAAGTATATTATCCTGAGTATAGCGGTAGGTTCTTCCCTGCATTGAATAGTCCTCAAAATCAGGCAGCTTGTCCGCTGACCGATAAAACGTTACGGGAAGTTTTCCCGAGGGGGATATTTTTCCGAAAAGAATTTCCGCCAGCGCTTTGCCGCCGTGAGAACCGGGATACCATGCCTGAATAACCGCATCAGCTCTGTCTTCCTCAATATTAAGAGAGCTGCCCGAAGCAAGCACGGCTATAACAGGCTTTCCGGTATCAAGAACCGCTTTAAGCAGACGCCGCTGACTTTCAGGAAGTCTTAGATCCTGCTTATCGCCGGAAGCATAGGCGTTGCCTGCGTCGCCTTCCTCTCCCTCCAAAGAAGCGTCAAGTCCCAGACAGAGAACGACTGCGTCGGAATTTTCCGCGGCAGCTACCGCTTCGGAAATCCTGTCATACGGCATAGCCAGAGCTTCCGTTCTGTCCTTATAC
>ENA-UAOT01000155-UAOT01000155.1-human-gut-metagenome-genome-assembly--contig:-NODE-155-length-34914-cov-8.005451_pt1 | contig 34914 bp, 55 predicted proteins | sample MGYA00243475_ERZ654567 | MGnify/ENA primary metagenome ERZ654567 (study PRJEB26926, sample SAMN06164482) | human gut metagenome | biome: ENVO:00009003; feature: ENVO:2100002; material: ENVO:00002003... | reverse complement strand
ATGCAGCGTAGTCTCGTGGGCTCGGAGATGTGTATAAGAGACAGATATTATTGATTATAAGAGGATTAAATCAATATCAAATAACATGAAATCAGACTAACAAATTAACACTTATCAATATTCGGAGTAATTAGACAAAAAAACGAAAACAAGAAAAAACGAAAAATTTTCACTTTTTTCCATTCGCTGAATATCAATATGTTACAAATACATCCCTCGCGCGCGAGTGCGTCCTCTGATTAAAAAGCAAGGGACTGAAAAAAATATTTTCAAAACATTTGCAAAATTGAAAAAACCGTTTTAAGCTATTCACCGAACGCAACGAACAAACGAAAACCGTTGCAAACGTTCTTTAATCTTTGTTTTCAAATCCGGCCGCACACGACCGAACATGAAACACAAAAATTCGCTCTTTGAAAAATAATTGCTTTGTCGCGGGTAACACCGCGAACGCATACCGAACGTTATGCGGGTTATACTCGCATTCGGGTAGTGTCTGACACACCCCGTCCGCGTCCCTGCGTTGCAATGATTGACAAAATAAAGGTTTGCGGGGGTTTGTTCCCCCGCTAACCGCAAAAAACGTGTAACAACGTCAATAGGGAAATTATGCCCTGTTGCGAACGATAACAAAAACAAATGTTTAACATCTAAAACTTTACGAAAATGAAACAGTTAGCAATCAACGTTGTGAAAAACACCGCAATCGAAAACATCGTTTGCACTCCTAACACGGTCGTATTGGCCAAACAGACCACCAGCACCAACGCGAAAACGGGCGAGGTATCGACGACCGTGCGATATATCGAAGTGTGCCCGATTGAAAAAACCGACCCGCTTTTTATCGTTCAAAGTCTGTTAAAATACATTGTTGCGGAGTTTTTCGTCTGCAAAGACCTTGAAACGGATTTTGCGGAAACGAATATCACGCAAAGGAAATTGTTTAATCAATTCCTTACGGGAAACACGATTTACCGCACCGATTCCAGCGGTAAAATTGCAAACGCCCTTATTTCGGAGGTTCCGTTAAACCGCACCGCGCTCCGCGTCCAGAAAACGCACGCCGTTGTAACCTGCAAACCGGAAAACCGCAAAGCGGCGATTTACCAGCACGCAAAGGCCGTCCGCGCACAATGCGCATATATCAGCCTAATCAAAGACAAAGCCGAAGCAATCGACAAGGACGCCGAAAAGAGCGAAACCGCGACCACGGCGAAATCCGCACGCCGTACCGCTCCGACCGCACCGGCAACCGCCGCCGCATAGACCGGCCCGACATATCCAAACCGCGAACAGACCGCGCCCAAAAAGGTGCGGTCTGTTTTTTAATGCCCCGTCATACCTTGCACCCGACGGGGTAAACCGCATACGCAAAAAGAATTTTCCCGCCGGAATCGCGGGGGCATTATGCCCGGCCGCGAAACATTTTCCCCGGCGGAATCCACACCGCAAACACTGCAAAATTATGAAACCGCACCAGATAATCGGCAATTATTGCCAACTCTACGGGGTAACTGTGCCCGAAATCGACTACTCCGAAACACAGTTTTTCGTAGCCGTTTCCCACGAATACGCGAAGGTCATGCACTGGCGCGGACCCTCCACACTTTTGGGCCGCGTCGTCTGCGAGGCCATGAAGCGCGGTGTCGTACTCTACGTGCACAACGGCTGGGTAAAAGTCCTTACATGGGAGAATTGGAAAAAGACATGGGACAAACTTTTCGTCCCGAAAAAGCGCGACACGCAACCGGAGCCGAACACCGTGCGCCCGTACCGCTCGGAGATTTTCGAGCAGGGACAGCAGGAGCGCCCGCGCAAGAAACCCCAGAAGCACGGGTTCCTGCGCACGTTCAACGCGAATTTCGCCATGAACCTTTACGGTCCTACGCGCGGCATCCGCACCGAGGTTCTCGGGCAGGGGGCGTAATCTACACGGCCCTGTCTCCACGGCTCGCCGAGGGTTTTCCCGCAGGCGTGGCGTGGCAAACTATCGGCGCATCGGTTCGGTGCGCCTTTTTCATAACGACCATAAATCATTTACGACCATGACTAACACGACAACTATGCCCGCATGGCTGGGCATCCCTGCACACAAACTCGCCCAGTGGCGGCGCGAATTTGACGCCGCCTATCCCGCGCTGGCGACGGCTCGCGCCAAGCGGCCCCGCATCCGGCGCGAACGGCGCAGCGAATTAGTATTCTCCACGGCCCGCACGGTACGGTAAAGCGCGGCGGACGAACGCTGTTTTCCCGGCGGAAATTTGGCGGGAAGCCCCGATACTGCTATATTTGGCATAACAAATTGTTATACAAATGATTACAAGGTTTATAGGGGTAGATTTCACAATCGCCTCACCGGTAGACATATCCCGTCTGGAAAAGTTGACAGGCGCAGCGTCCGGCCTGATTCGGCCCATACCCTCGAAAATGGTCGAGGAGTGCGGTTTCGAGCAGCTTCGGATGTTCCTGCACAAGTACGGCCTCTATACCATGCCGACCACGGAACTGATCGAATACCTCGCAGGTATCATCGCCGGAAAACGCGCCATCGAAATCGGGGCCGGCATGGGCGTCATAGGCCGTGCGCTCGGGATACCTGTAACCGACAATAAGATGCAGTCGTGGCCCGAAGTCAAGGCATACTATGACCTGATGCGCCAGCCCACGATCCGCTATCCTGCGGACATCATCGAGCTGGATGCACATGAGGCCGTGAAACGTTACCGCCCGCAGGTGGTCATCGGCAGTTACATCACGCACAAGTGGCGCCCCGGCATGACTTCGGGAAACCAATACGGCGTGGATAACCTGAAAATCGCCCGCAAGGTGGAGGCGTACTACATGATCGGCAGCCTCACGACGCACATGCAGGACCCGGCGATGAAGCATCTCGACGGCATCGAGCGGCACGACTTCCTCTACACACGCGGCGGCAAGGAGAATTCCGTGATATTCCGCTGGAAGCGGTAGACATATTTAGCTTATAAATCAGAGCGGCCCGCCGATGCGGGTCACTTTTTGTTGCATCACCTAAAATCCATTCACGATGATAATCAAATGCGAAGAGCGGCTCCGCGAAGCACGGGAATACTCCGAAACGCTCGGCGACAAATCCCTGCAGGAATGTCTCGACAAGCTCCGAAGTTGGGAGAGGAACGGGCGCACGCTGCATCTGTATAATGATTTCGCGCCGTACAGCTTCGGCTTCAGTCTCTATGCTCCCGACGGGCGGCTCATCATGAACGGCGGTCTGTTGTATCACGGCTCGCCCGATCGTTCCTGCGCCGTGACGTTCGACCGCAAAAACCTTTGGCAGACGCATACCTGATACCCTTGGAGGGTAAGGAGCAATAAAGCACGACCGATTTGGGCCGTGCTTTTTTTATGCCTTGTTACAACCGATTCCATTTAACCGATACTATTTCTTATTGACAGCACTCAATTCGACACTATGCAACGACGAACCATCCGCAAGCTCAAACGTGGCGAGTATTTCCGCCTTACCGACAGCGATACAGCCCCGGTATGGGTACGCGGCGAGTACATCCACGAAGTGAAAAAGTACAGCACTCATCGATTCGACGACGTGAATCACGAACAGTTCATGCGCGGCGACCGACTCGTCTGGGTGGGGTTCACATTTTAACCTATTAAAAAACAATGCTAATGAATATATCGGACAAACCGACGAACCGTATTCTGGTCAAAGCGCACACGGACAGTGAATGGGACTCGTGCGATTTCGCTATCCTTTCCATTTCAAAAGACTGGAGAAAGACGCTACTCGAACGGCTCGACGCCATAACACAGGCCGCGAATAATCAATCCTTCTTATCCATGCACTTTTTTGACGGTGCGGCGGATTTCTATCAGTCGGGAGATGACGGACTCCCGGACGTCGACGAACTACTGGGAGACCACGAATGGGCATTCGTGGAATTGACGCAGGAGGAGCAAGACAACCTGACCCCGCCAGAGAGCTGTCTGGATTGTTACAAAATGGTGTTGTACAAGAACGGGGATGCCAAATATACTGCATATGGCAAGCATACGAGCGAAGAGTTCTGGACCACGGAAATTCCGTTGCGGGAATTACTCGAAAAATTGCGACTACTATGACAGCACGAATACAGGAAAAGACCGTCTCCGCATATTTCTATTATATGTGGAATGCTTGGAGCAAAGAAGAGTGCGACACGGTTTTTGGCCCGCAGTCCAGACACTTCTGGGAGAAATGGGACTATCTCTACCGAACCTTCCGCGGCGGTGCTGCCGAACATTTCTACGCCGAGTTGAGTCCTGCGAACCGCCGTCTCGTCGTGGAGCGGGCCTGCGAACTCTACGACGGGAACAGACTGCGTGACAATCCGAAATATGTCGGGAAGACGGTGGAGAAGACGCCGGAGCGGCTGGTTCTTGTCGTCGACAATGCCCCGCAGAGCCTTGCCAACCTCTTCATGGCCGGCGACATTCCCTTCGCTTATTCGTCGGGAAGGTTCATTGTTTTCGACAACACCACGCCGCCCGTGCTCCGGGAGTATCTGGAGCGGCGCGGCATACCGCATGAACAGCTCGACCGAATGAGCTTCTCCCAGCGGGAAATAGGCATCAACGACATCCCATTACCTTAATACGAAAACTATGGAAACACTGGATAAGGTACGCTTCATCGAAAGTGACGCCGTGCCCAAAGAGGGCGCGAGCATCAAATCCCTCAGCACGTCGATCGAAATTACCCATGCCTGCGGCTGCGTGCTCGTAGAGCACTTCGCCTGCGGGCGGACACCGCGTATGGCCGATGAAACGGCCGAGCGTTATGAGCGCCGGCTGGCTGAAAGAAAGTATTTCGTCAAACTGTGCCCGGAGCATCAGGTCCAGTTCGACGAGCAAATTCACCAAAACCGTCAACTATGGGAAAGGTCAGCAAAGAGTTTTTAGAGTCCAAAATCGACTTGCGCCTGCCTCCTTTCTCCGGTTGGGGGAACATGTACATCGATACATCCCGAAAAGAACTCTATTTCACGGTATGGAACATATTGCCCAATGGTCGCGGATGGAGCAGAGAGACAAGCCATGACGATGAAACCGATAAGCTGGACGGACATTATGACGTTACCGTTAATTACACAACATTCGAATGGTCTGTAAGGCAACACGGCACATGGGGCAATCTGGTCTCTTATCTTCCTCCGTCCGATCCGACAGTCTGGACAAAAGAAAACAGCTCCGAAAGCATGGTCAAGCGCATCGAATCGGGAATCGCTCGTTCATTGATGAATGCAGCCGTTTACACACAAAACGGCAGAGAACGCTGGTTTATCGAACGAGATGAATGTTGTCTTTCAGTCTCCTACACAATCTTCCCTAAGAATATGGACGATGGCAAATAACTCTGGCGACATTCGAAAGATCGTATCCGTAACGAAATATTCTGAACCTATGATGAAAGACAAAATCCTGCAAATGTTCTTCGAGCTGGAGCGGTGGACGAAAGCCATCGACAAGGGTGTGGATAAAGACATCCGCAAGGATCAGCTCCTGCGTCTGACCGACGAGCGGACGCGCCTTGCCATGGCCGAGGCCATGCTGCAGGGCCGGTATGCGATCTCACCGCCCCATACCGCACAGATCCCGAAAGAGAACGGCGAATACCGCACGGTCTACGTGAACGAACCCATCGACCGCGTGGTACTGAGCATCGCCAACGACCTGCTGTTCGACCTGATGCCGGATATGGTCCACCCCGCCTGCAAGTCCTACCAGCGGGGCATCGGCTGCGGTAAGGTCGTGCAGGAGGTCAGCCGCCGGATCGTGGAAGCCTCGAAAGCCGGCTGCATGGGCTGGAAAGCCGACCTCTCGAAGTATTTCGACAGCGTGCCGATCGCCTTCGTCGATGCGGCGTTCGATAAGGTCGAAGCCAAACACGGCCATTCCGCCCTGATCGACGTATTGCGGAAATACTATCACTGTGACCTGTACTTTGACCAGAACAACGAACTCCACAGCCGGTACCAATCCCTCAAACAGGGCTGCGCCGTAGCGAGCTGGCTGGCCAACGTACTGCTCTACGATCTGGACGAAGAGCTCTCCCGAATGAAAGGCTACTACGTCCGCTACTCGGACGATATGCTCTTTATCGGCGAGGAGTACGAGAAGGCGATGAGTGTGTTGGAACAGCGGCTCGGCGCGATGTCCATGCGGCTTAACCCCAAGAAGGTGGAGTACCTGACCGCCGACCGCTGGTTCAAATTCCTCGGCTTCAGCATCCGGGGCGGCATGATCTCGCTCTCTTCGAGCCGCATCAAGACCTTCCAGCGGGAGATCGAGCGCCGCACAATCAAACAACGCCGCACGACGCTCGCACGAGCCGTCAATTCGGTCAACCGATACCTCTACAAGGGCGACGGGGAGTTCAGTTGGGCGACGCAGATACTCCCGGTATGCAACGTAAAGCACGACATCGACGAGCTGAACGGGTTTGTGCTGGACTGCCTGCGGGCCGTGCAGACCGGCAGACGCAAGCTCGGCGGGCTGGGATACGTCCGCACTAAGTCCGACGGCTGCATCGTCCGGGGCCGAGGCCGCAACGTAAAGGCTAATCGTGCCAAAGCTGGCGGCCGGATCGACGGCTACCTCACGATCGGATGTATGCACAATGCGCTTCTGACGAGCCGCGGCGTGTACAATACGCTGGTGGCCGCACTGTAACTCACGCCGAGCACACGGCAGACGGATGAAGGGCTGGAATTCAATAATACAAGGCACACTTCTGGTCCGGATGGCGAATGCATCTGGACCAGAATCGACCTTGTAAATATCGAGCAAGTAAAGCGATGTGCCGCCAGCCTGACATCCGCACAGAAATACCGGAGCACACCGGACGAAGTTCGAGGCATGGATTTGAGATTCCTGCGTGTGAACTCCAGCTCTTGAGAGTCTTGAAGGTCCCTATCGTCACCTTCAGACTCCAAGAGCTGAGTCTACGCAGACAACATCTACCGGATAGAGCCATGTGCCGCCATGATAAGAACTCCATTTCAGCACGGAAAGCGTGATACAAGGAATACAATTCAATGTGCCGAGGTTAATACAGCCCATCTCGCGCCGGCGGGGAGTAGCGATCACTACTTCCGCCGGCGCCATCCCGGCTTCCAAGCCCGGCATCATCATATCGAGTCGATACAGAGACGTGCCGGTATTCTGAGTATCATGCAACAAACAAACGCAGTACAGCATGAAGTGTCGAGGTCGGAATTTCAATGACGCAGCGACAGGCGGCCGGAGACACGCCTCGATCTCCTACACGGAGATGAGGAGCGTCTCCAGCCTTTCTCGCTGCCGCATATCGAGCCGATGAAGTCATTGCCAGTTCGAATGAGAACTCCAACATTTAGCACGAAAAGGTGCGGTTCAGGGGATGACGTTCAACATGCCGCGAGCAAGGAAGTCCCCGGCTGCATACGTCGAGTTCACTATCAGGAACCGACAAATGCTGCCCGGGACTCCTGCCTCGGCATATATCGAACAAGTAAAGCGACGTGCCGGTCATCCGGAGAATCGCAGTGAGCTCAGCACAGAGTTGGGAAGTCGAGGTCAGGATTTCAATGGCGCAGCGTCAATCGCGGGCCAGCGTCATCTCCTACCGATCGTGACGCTAATCGCTACGATCGTCCGGAGATGACGCGGCCAACTCCAACGTCTGCCGCACATTGAACGGATAAAGCCATGTGCCATTCCGGACGAGGCTTCCCCAAGGGGCAGCGCAGCCCCGAACACGCACGAGGGATCGGATTCAACGATACAGTCTCGACCAGGATACTGAAGACAGAGTATCCTTGCCATCAGTATCCTGGGTTTCCACTGTACCTATCGAAACCGTAGAGCCATGCGCCGGCGATCCGAGTGCAAATAATTAAAACACAACAGCGATGAGCAATATCTATCAAGAGACCGTCCAAGCCGTAGAAGCAGGTGTGAAGTTTATGATCGACTTCCCCTCGCGCAGCCTGAAAGTGGGCGACAAACAGATTATTCGCGATGGCGAGTACGACGGCGAATTGGGTGTGGAACCATGCACCCCGGAGGAATTCCTCGCCCGTGTGGAGGAACTCTATCACGCCTACAAACACTCCATTCCTTCGGAGCGCAGCGAGAGCCGTTCGAGGCGCTACTTCAGGGCCCTGCCCGAGCGGGAGTTGAGCGACGAGGATATGCTCTACGGCCAGCGGCGCGACCGTGCACAGGCCGAGCTGGAGCTCTACCTCCTCTGCCAGATACTGAACGGCCTGAAGTGGAATCCAGAAACAATGGGCCGCTGGTTCTGGCAGAGCAAGCAGGACAAGGATATGGTAATACTCCGCCAGTGGGTAGAGCCTGACTATAACAACCAATCAATCATCAATTAAAAATCCAAACGAGATGAGAAAAACGAAAGAAACGAATGTCACTTGTCCCGCGTGCGGGACGCAACTTGCGGTTACGGGCAACGGAGTTGTCGCAGTCGCAGCAAACAAGGCGCCGGCCAAACTGCCCGACACGGCGCAGGAACGTATCGAGGCGCTGAGTCGTGCTGGCGTAGATGTGAGCAATCTGTTCGCCATGCAGGGCTCGGGCGGCGGAGAGTACGTCGTATCGAACAAGGACGGCAAGCTGTCGATCCTTGCCGACGACGACCCGATCTTCTGCGCCATCCTTTCGCAGGGTACCGTCCCCAACCGCCGCCTGTTCCGCCGCTGGGTCATGGCCCAGATGTTCCACATGCTCTCATACAGGGACTATCTCTGCAAGGAACCCGTGGGCGTTACGGAGATGATCCGCCGTCTGGGCTATGAGTACCAGTGGAAAATGCTCCTGAGTGAGCTGCGCGCCCAGATGAAGATGGAACCCCGCGATCTGGCGAGTTTCTCCGAGCGCAACCGCTGGTTCAATGTCCGCGTAGTCGAGGCTATAGCGCAGGAGTATGTCGAACATCTGACCAGATATGTGGACGAGTTGCCCGTGAAGAAGTGCAAGGGCATCCCCTACAAGCGTGTCGGAGGCGAGAACATCTTCGAGCAGGATCTGTACAACAAGCTCTACGGCCCGCTGAACCGGGCCGCGGGACGTATCAGGTATGCCAAGAACGCCGCCCAGCTCTACAATGCCATCAAGGCATTCGATGACCTGCGCGTAAGACTTCCGCACGAAACGCCCCAGTGCAAGGCGTGGGTCGATGCGTACAAGGGCGCTGGCGCTTTCTACACCATGCAGAACCTGATCCGCTTCCACGGCTGTCTGGCCATTGACGACAAGGGAATGCAATTGGACAAAGACCGGTCGCTCGTCTTCCTCTCGCTCCAGGCCGACCGGTACAAGAACGGCGGGGGCTGGCGCATGCTGGCCATGCTCAAGAAGATGCTCGACGACAACGGCATCGACGTAGCTAAGAAGATGAAGGAGTGGCGCAATAGCAAGAGATAAGCCACCTGCAAATCCAGTCTGGCAGACACGATGCGGCGGGCCGACATACTTTAGTTCGTCTTCCTTGACAGGATCCTGAGGCGCTGGCTATCCGCCGTGCCTCAGGATCCTTCCGGAAGACTATACATCGAACGGTTAGAGCCATGCCCCCGTCGGCAGCCGCATCATTTTTTCAAAATACATAAAACGACCATTAAAGATGATAGAAGACAAGGAGATTTCAGAAGTGCTGCTCGACATTGCAGACGAGCTCAAAAGTAAGGATGGAAAACCGTGGAACCTTACGAACGACTGCGGCGATCCTACCGTATTCGACGCCGGGAGCGGACTCTATATCCGGGACGTCGTACTCGACAAGGACGAGCGACCCTGTGCGCTGATTCCGCTGGGATATTTCGAAGACGACACGATCCGCGGAATCGCCAAAATAATGCATCAATGACCTCATCATGTTATGCCGCGTTCGACTCCCGAAATAAAAAACACAAGCAAATACGACCTGTGTTTTCATGAATTGAGGAATAAAAACAACCAATGAAATACAGAATAAAATGAAACTTATCGTAAGTCAGGAACTCAAATCGCGGCTCGGTAATGCCGCTTTGAACGGAAGCATAATCGCCAAAGACATTCTGACGGAAATTCACCGCAAGTCCGATGCGTCGGAAATCGTCCGTGGTACGATCAATTATTTCGGCACGAAACGCAAGAAAACGGCGGCCGACGGCCATACGAAAATCAAAGTGGTCTTCACGGCCTGCAGCAAGGACTTATCGCATGAAAATTTCCCGGACAAAGGAAATCCGCAGGCCCCTTGGTTCAAGGAGAACCGCACCGACATGGAACCGGCCACATTCGTCAAATGCTTCACGTCGCTGCCCGATTATCCCGATCAGGACATGGAGTATTTCGCGAACTGCATCTGCGTGGACAGCCGTGTCACGGTCAAGTTGTATTCCACCATGCAGGATTTCATCGAGGCGTATAGCGCGGAGAACTACTCGACGATCGCACAGGCAGGCGACAGCACGCTGCACAACTCCTGCATGCGTCATGAGGAGACGGCACGCAATGCCGCCGATTTCTATTTCAACTTCGCGGGAGCACAAATCCTCATTGCGACCGATGCTGCCCACAACATTCTCGGCCGCGCCGTCGTCTGGCCGAATGCCCGAACAAACTCCACCGATACGCCTATTGCGGTATCCGTGGTGGATCGCGTCTACTACACCCACTCCTTCGTACACAAGATGATTCTCCGCCATGCCGAAGAAATCGGCATCACCTTGCGTAAACGCTACAACGATTACAGCCACTGCACCGACTTCGTAGTTATGAATCCTGGCGAAGGGTTGGATGCCGACCGCGGCGCTACATTGGCCCTTCAACTGAGTATCAAAGTTCCCGCGTCCCAATGGCACAAACGCGGGGTACCTTACATGGACACCTTCCTCTCCATTCGCTTGGTACGTGCCGAGGATGACAAACTGCAGTTGGAGCTCACGAATTGGCGTGATTCGAATCGTATCGCCAACTGCCAGAGCACCAGCGGATATGCTATTCGGGAAAGAGTCGTTTGCCCAGCCTGCGGCAAGCTCCACGAGAATCCGGATCGGGGGCTGTGTGCAAGCTGTTACGGCAAAATGACGGAACAGACACTTTTAGGACGTATCATCGTGGGCAAGTCGGTAAAGTACCAAGGGAGGACCTATCCGGCCGACCTGATCCACAAAGGAAAGCCTATCCCCACATTGGTACTGTATCAACAAACGGCCAAACTGTTCAGTGAAAATTAAATCGCGGCCAACCATGGAATTACTGCAAGCATTATACCGCATTGCCGCTCCTTCGGGCAACGAGAAGGCCATGCTACGGTTCCTCGAAGAGCGCCTGAAGTCGATCTGCGGTGTAAGATACGACATCGACACAATGGGGAATATCTATGTCGTCAAAGGAAATGCCGAGACTTATCCCTGCGTGGTAGCCCACACTGACGAGGTGCATCGTCGCCCTAAAACGGGTTACGAAGTGATTTCCGTCCACGATGCGATCGTTCTGGGCTACAACAGCACGCTCGGGACTTTTTCCGGCATAGGCGCCGATGACAAGAACGGCATCTGGGTAGCGCTCAAATGTCTCGAGAAATACGACGTCCTCAAATGTGCGTTTTTCGTGCAAGAAGAGCGCGGCTGTATTGGAAGTTATCGGGCGGACATGGATTTTTTCAAAGATTGCCGTTTCGTGCTTCAATGCGACCGCAAAGGGAACAGCGACCTGATCGTCAGCATAAACGGCATGGCTTTGTGTTCCAAACAGTTCATCAAGGCCACCGAATACAAAAAATTCGGGTACAAACGTGCGACGGGCCTGATTTCCGATGTGGCAGCCCTCAAGCAGAACGGATTGGGCGTATCGTGCGTAAACATTTCATGCGGCTATTACGAGCCCCATACCGACCGGGAATATACGGTCATAGCGGATCTGTACAAATGCCTCGACTTCGTACAGCACATCGTCGAAACATGTACGGAAGTGTATACCCATGTCTATAAAGCGCCGAAGCAGCATCGCTTCGCGGGAGTCTACGACTGGGGTGGCTTCGACGACGATCTGTTCGAGCCGCATTATATCAGGAGGCTGGTTCATTCAAAACCTGCGAACAATCCCCAGTCCGGTTACTGTGCCATGCTCGAGCGTATGACGCAAATGGTCGATGCCGATCCTTCGCTCAGCCTCGCAGCCCTTGCAGCACGTTTGAATCGGGAGTTCCCAATGATGCGTTATTCCGATTTTTCGATGGCTTACAGCGATATCATGGGCAAACAGTCCTTGACTCCAGCCACAGAACGACATTAAAATTACTAAATCCATAAAAATGGGAACAATCTTATTGACCAAACAGAACGCGCACCGCGTCACGATGGTGCGCCGCAAGAACGATTCCACAAGCGCACCCGTACCGTTCCGCTGGCGCGGCGATCGCCGCATCGGCATCGGCTGCTTCGACCACCTCATCGGCGAGGGCGACGAAGCCCGCATCATCAAGCCCCACGAGTTCGGGGAGTGGGAAGTGGTCGAGGTGAGCCATCCGGGCTACCTCGAAGGATTCTGGGATGCCGCCTACGGAGCTCACTCATGGAGCTCTCAGAATCCCGATATTATCGGTGAAGACGAGATCACCATGTACGAACGGGAGCTGCACGAAGACCTTCAGACAATGCCCGAGGAGCAGCGCGAGCAGTATCTCTCGAACTACAAGAGCCACCTCTCCGGCGTCTGGGCCTCGGAGAGCCGTGTGGCCAGCGCCTTCGTCACCGGTCCTGCGAAATTCAACTACCGGCGCAACGAAAGGGCCGAGAATGCCTACCGCAACAAGTACGAGGCATTCCGCCAGTGGCGCGAGCGGGCGCTCAAAGCCGTCGAGCGGTACAAGGAGTCCCTGAAGACGGACGAACTGCGTGCCGAGGAACTCTGGGCGAAAGTGCTCGCCGACATCGACAGCACGGCCGAGGAAATCCGCGATCTCGATATAGGCAAGGGGCGCGGATACGGCCGTGCCCTTCTGATCTCCAACTTCTTCGGGCGTATATCCACGTATGCCAAGAACGGCAACGTCGAGATTGTAGACCGTGCCATAGCCCGCGTCCGCGAGTGGAATGCCAAGTGTAGCAAGCCGATCATTACCGAACGTCATTCGTTTTTCAAGCTGCCCGACATGGCCCGCAGTGTTCGTCAGAAGGCCGAAGAGACGGCCAATCGCGAAAACCGCGAAGTAGCCTTCAAGGGCGGCAAGGTGGTGTGGAACTATGAGGCGGATCGCCTGCAAATCCTCTTCGATGCGATGCCGTCGGAAGAGATGCGAAGCAAACTCAAAATGCGGGCTTTCAAATGGTCTCCGAGGTTTCAGGCATGGCAGCGCCAGCTCACCGACAACGCCGTATATGCTGCCCGCCAGGTGTTGAACCTTCAAAAGCTGTAACGATGCACTACCATCCTTCCGTCATCAAAGGAGAGCCGTTTACCGGACCATCCAGCAGGCCGGGAGAGGCCATTGTCTATATCCCGTATAGTTTCGGGACTCCGGAACGTCACTGTTTCATTCGGAACCTTGCTTCCGCATCGGGTTCCAAAATCCGGGACCATCCTCAGCGGAGGACCCTGGCCAGCCTGTTGCGGCAATTACGCCGCAACGGGTTCCGCAATGTCGCTCTCTATGGAATCGAAAACGATCCCGTCCGGTTCCTCGATTGGCTCCGCCAGAAGGGGTACACCCTCGAAGTTCACGGCAGACTGTTCGACTTCCATTCGGAGCACGGCTACGTGAATTTTCACGGCAACGTCTGCGAGTACTCCGCAGCCTTTCATTACCGCATCTATTCGCGGGAATTGTTTCAGAACATCATCAACCGACTGCGCACCGTAAAACGCCATCAGGCGTGGCGACGCTAAACAGACGAAAACCATGCAAGACAACCTCTCGATCTACAACATCTATTTCCGCATCGAGGCCGGCTATAACGGGGGCTGCATGAGCCGGGAGCAGCACGAGCGCTTCTACACGGAGATCCGCCGGCTGTTCACGAAGGCGGGCTTCCGTATCGAAGACAGGGATGTCGGGTGTCCGGATCTTATTCTGGGAAAGACGCGGCTCTATTGCCACCCCGAATCCCTCTCCGGCCCCACGGAAGAGCGGCACATCGCGCTGGTGGAAGAGATACTCCGAAAGGGTGTGTCGTTCCGATACGAACGCACCGACAAGTACGAACGGCTCTACGACTTCACACCCGAAGAGGAACTGGAATACTACCGCCGGACGAACGCCGCAACCGTCGAACGGGTATTTCTCGACGCTTTCCACACCCGGAGAAGCGATCACTACAAGTACCGCAATGAAATCCTCGAACTGCTCGTCCGGCGCTATATGGTACATACTGTCCGCTGCCCGACGGGAACTTGCTTCGATTCTCCCTGCAATCGGTATGTTCGGGAGATGTATGATTCCCTGCGTCGTCGCGGCCTGCTGATTCAGGTCGAGAGGAAGAACGACGCTGGCTCGGTACTTTATTACTGTTGCAGCGCGAACGCCACGGAGCGCCGCGCGCTGGGCTATTACGACTAAATCCCAAGAATATGGACACACGAGAACCGCAAGTGGGCGACATCGCCACGCTGCACAAACCCTATCTCGGCAGCCGCCGCATTGAGCTCATCGAACAGAACGGGTACATGTGGATTGCCCACATCTGCGAGAGCGGTAAAGAGATCGAGGTCTGGGAAGACGAATTCGAACTGGACGACTAAAACGAAGTCATCATGCAAAACGACGGAAAAACAGCCAACTACATCGGTGAAGCGGTCATCCTGCTTACGGCCGACCATCTGGGCATCGAAACGGAGATGCTCGACATTGCCAAACAGGTGTGGCATACCAAACGCCTGCCCGACGCTCCGCTGTTGGGGCATTACGCCTCGGCAGCCCGTAAAGCCTGCGAGGCGGTCCTCGCCAAAGGGCTCGGCGAGCGGGCCGACCGCCTCGGACAGGTGTTCTATATGACAGGGGAATTCCCTGAGCCCTGCCAGATCGTACGGTACAGGGATTATCTGACGACTTATGTACTGCGCGATTCGCTGGGCGACTGTACGAACGGAGGCGTTTCGAGTCGCTCGGATACCCTCGAACTGTTCGCCTCGCACCTCTCGTTCGCACAGGTGGCCGACTACTGCCTCGAAAACGGCATCGACGTGAATAGCGTCGTGAAACTGGTCTATCGGGAGAATCTCGACTACATCCATGCCGAGCCTATCGTCGGCAGAGGCAAATGGTACATGTTCGGAAACAATTACCTGAAAACATCGGATTCGCGCTTCAAGAATCTTACGGGCATCCGTTATCCGGTGCCCGTACACGACCGCACGGAAGAATAGCTATGGAAACCATCGTAACACCCATTGGCAAAGGAATCTGTTATTACGACGACCTGAACCGATGGGCCAGAAGTTTCGGCGACGACCCTGACGATCCCGCCTTCAATGCCCTGAGCTACATGGAAAGTGATTCGGACATGATACGCTGTGACGGCAATAAGCTCTGTTTCATAGCTCCGATAGTGAACGGCAAGCGTTACGTGTTGACACACGACGAGATCAACGCTACCGAGCGTGAGATACTGACACGCTTCTTCGGGGAAGATTACAGACGCTATTTCGAAGCTTTGCCGTGCGACTGGAAAGCGTTCGATGTGGCCGAGCGTGCCATCGCTTACCGTGGCGGCAGCGGTTATTTCTATTCTATATGGGGCTACGCCGCACAGTGATAACAATTCAAAATGATATTCAGGCATGAACAAAGTGAAAAAAGAGCCTGTTCTCATTGCAGGCTTTGCCAGTCGTATCAACGCAATTAGGGATGAGGCTCTCGGCCTGATTCGGAGTGCCGTGACCGAACATAAGGTCATCGGCACATTCTACAAAAACTTAGGCGAGCATTACTCCCATGACCAAGAGCCCGAAGAGTACGACTCTACGCCCATTGTGGTTACCCATAATACGGATTTCGGCACGTACGGCGGTTACGAAGCCGCCACGGTGTACGAACTCTTCCTCGACAGGCAGGGCCGTCTGTTCTGTACCTTGAACGGCGAGGCGGGCGAAGATTTCGACGAACCCCTCGAACATATCCAGACCGAAGGACTGCTCTGTATCGTCGAATGGCTGATCGAGCACGGCTTTGTCACCGATGACCCATGGCGCTGCGAAGAGTGCGGTTCGCTCGCCGTACAGGAACAGATTTGGGTCGATACCAACACTCATGCGGCATGCTCCCAAGCATATAACCGCGATGAAAACTACTGTTGCAACTGCAACGAAAATACTTACCATGTTCGGGAAAGTGAATTGTTGTGTAACATAAATGAGTGGTGGCACAGTCAAGACTTCCGGCAGATGGAACGTCTGACCGGTTACCGACAGAACGACTTCGGCTCCGAAGAAGACGGTTGTCAGGCATTCGTAGACGCTTGCGACAACTGGTGGAATGCATTATCGAACGAAGAAAAAATAGGTGTATGGAAAGACAATCAGTAGACAAACCGACGCGCACGGTCGTCCGATGCAGCAAGTGCGGCTCCCGCGAAGTGGATATCCGAGCTTGGGTCAGCCCCAATTCGGGCAATGCCTTCGCCATGTATTACGACGGAAACATGCTCGAAGAGTCCGAAACCTGCTATTGCCGTACATGCGGCGAGTACGCCCAGCCTCGCTTCGAGCAGGAGGAGATCACACCTGAAGAACCGTATCGCTGTACGAATTGCGGTTCGACCGACGTACAACGCAAGATCTGGGCGCGGCCCAACAACGGCAACCAGTATGTCGATGATGTCGGAGAATGTGAAACGCACGAAGACGATTGTTGGTGCGACTGCTGTGAAGGCCATCATGTTATCAAACCGCACCGCGACTTCATGGAGGATATCGACCACTGGTTCCTCAATGAACTGCAGCCCGACGATCCGGAAGTCATCACGGGCCTCTGTGAATGCGACTATCCTTCCGCGGAGGCGTACGATACGGCCGTTGCCGCATATTGGAACGGCCTGAGCGACGAGCAGAAGATCAGCTGCTGGAAGGCACTGACCTATGATAAACAATGCTGCGAAGAGTAATCATCATCTACCAAAATCACAATGGAACCGAAGGTATATACCAAAGAAGAACTCGTTGCCCTGATCGAACGAATAGGTTGCAATAGCGGCGGGGAGATCGAAGTGACCGGACTCAACGGCGGAGAAAACGTCTCCGTTATAGTTGCCCAGACAGAGTGGTACGATACGCCCGTATGTTTCGTGGGCGGTTACGGCAACAGCGTCGCGGTAATCGACTTCGATGACGTTGCGAAGAAGCTACCCGGCGTACTGGACGACTATTTCGATAAGGACACCGTCTTTACGGTCAAGGAAATTTCCGTAGACCTTACCGCACTTACTTCGGAAGATGAGAGCCGGATCGAAGTATGCGAATGCTGCGGCGGACGGAATATCTCTCCCGAACCTTACGACGACGGCTGGTGCATACGCACATGGTGTCCGGACTGCGAAGAGGAACATTATGGCACTAACTTCAAAGAGTACAAGGAAAAGATCGATACATGGTGGGATTCGCTCGACGACGATACGGCGAGGCTCCTGTCCCGGGGAGCTGAGGACCGCCAAGCATGGTGGCGCTCGCTTTCGTTCGATCTGCAGCGGGAGCTGTACAAGAAGGTCTTCTGGAATGAAGACATGACGGGTTACGACGAATAACGAAACAAAGACATGGAACTTAAAGACTTACAAATCACCGACGATCTCTGGAACTTTATCGAGGCGAACGTCCCTAACTACCACGAGCGCGAGGAGGTGCTGCGTCAGGCGCAGCTCCAGCTGTTCATCGACGGCCACGAATCCCCCGTGACCGGCATCACGCGCGAGGAAGCTATTTTGCTGCGCGACAACATCCTGCACGGCCTCTTCGCCGAGGCTGTCGCGGCCTTCACACGCCGCACGCCGGAGCAGAAAGCTCTGGAGGCGAAACTCGATACGATATACGGCAGCGAGGAGCTGCGGGAGCGGTTCGCCGAGACCCTGCTTAACGAAGCGATGACCGACACGGAGCCTTATCACAAGGTCGCCCGCAGCGTTATCGACGCCTATATGGAGCGGGATTGCGATGCGCTGCTGACGAGCATCTGCGGCTGGTCAATCTCGTCGCTCGCCGAGAAAGTGCTGAACAATCAATAACGAACTACTTATGATGCAACGACTTCGTGACAACCTTTATGTGCTTGTCGAGTTCCCCGAAGACAGTTCATTTTTCGAAGAGAACGACATCGGCTACCCGGCATTCAACAGCGAGGACAACGGCGCCCGATACGTCCCGCAGCGCAATTATATCGACCACTTCAAGAAAGGTCCGGAGCCGAACAACTGCTTCAGACCTTTCCGCTGGCCGGAATCCCAGTCGTACCTGTTCCCCGACGAGCCGAACGATGAGGTCGATACGCTGAACGAACCCATCAGCGACGAGAAAGGTCTTGCGGACTTCGGGGAACAAGCCGTCTGGGTACCGTTCTGCAACATCAAAAAACCAACGACATGAAGACACAAAAACTGACAACCTATTTCTTCGGCCATAAGGTCGAAGTAACGCTCGCGCTTTCCGAGGAGCGCGACAAACCTTATGTTTCCGTTCCTCGCTCCGTTACGGACAACTTCTCGGAGCGCATCGAGTGCGGCCAGCGGCACGGCACATTCGAAAACCTGCCGGACGACAAACAGAATACGGATGGCGTGGGATTCTTCCTGTCGGGTAGCTGGCGTATTGTGGAGATCGACTACGAGAAGATCAGCCGAGTACTGGCTTGGGACTATAATTTCGCGCCGGACGAAGCCCTTACCGAAGAGCTGTTCATCCGCTACTTCGGCGGCGTGATGGGGCGCCACTACTACGAAAAGTGGAGCCTCTTCTACGCTCACGACCTGCGGCGGATGCTGGCCTATTTCGGCAACGACCTGCGCGAGGGGCAGCGTTTCTGCGACATGGTTGCCGAGCAGGTCGCCAGATACGAACAGCGCCAGAAACAGGAGAGCCGATGATGCAGCTTCCCAACGGCCTCTTCTACGAGTTGGAAGACCTTCCTGCCGAGGTGCAGGAGCGGGCCATACAGTCCTTTTTAGAGGGCAACAGGAAAATCATTCGCGCCATGATCCGTCAGCGGCAGCGCGACGTGCATAGGATGGGCCTGATGCGGATGATCCACTGCCGGAACATCGCCACTTATGAGAAGCGGCAGCAGCAGCGGAAATTCACTTATCCGGTTACGTGGCGCGGCATCTTCCAGAGTATGCAATACCAGCGCAAGTGGGAACAGGACCGCGCATGGTGCCGGAAGGTCATTATCAGCAATGTCTGCATCTTTACCGCCGAAGGCGAGTTTGTTCCTATATACAATTACGACGATTAAACAAGTCGAATTTATGACAAACCCAAGGCATGGCGCTGTACGAACAGCGCCTTTTTCATTTTGAATTTCAAGGATATGGGAAAAGGCTACGAAGCGCCTGACGAAGTTCGGGAACTCGAAAAACTAATCGACGATTTTACATATAGACACGGGCTGGACGTGCGGAATGTCTTCCGTGATCTGTTACGGTATATCATTCACGGATTTTCGTTGCCGGACACTCCGCCTCTTCAGGAGTGGCGGTACACGAAAGAGCAAAACAGGGCTTTCTACGACATGTATGCCGCATGGGTTCAGGTCATGCACAGTCAGATTGCCCGGCGCGGCTACTACGACGCATTCGGGGACCTGTACATGGCGCTTACCTCCAAACGGGGACAACAGCAAAGCGGTCAGTTTTTCACGCCGACCGATGTTGCGAAATTATGCCAAGAGATCGTGATGGGTAAAAAAGAAAGCGGGAACATTCAAAAGGTATATGATCCGGCGGCCGGCAGCGGCCGCATGTTGCTCGCCGCGAAAGCCGATCATCCCAGAAGTTACCTTGTCGCGTGGGACATCGACTACACCTGCTGCCTGATGTGCGTATGCAATTTCCTGATGAATAGTTGCGTCGGAGAGGTCGTCTGCATCGACACGCTCCGCATGGACAACTTCCGGGGAGCATGGCTCGTCAATGAAGCCTATTACCGCACGGAACTGCCTTCGGTGCGTTGGCTGAACCAAACGGAGTATCTCAAATTCAAGCAGGCTGACATTCCGCCGTACCTGTTCTTTTGCGACTTGGAACAGTACGACAGTTACTTCAAGATGCGGGAAAGCATGGCGCGCATATTCGAAATCATCGAACAGAAAGCCAGTCCGGCAAAGAACGATGACGAAGTTCCGGAGAGCAAATCTGCATAATACGCATTTTCCCTCAAAAACCGATAGACCGTCATTCCTCTGCGGAATGGCGGCCTATTCCTTAATATACAATTTTACGACATGGAAATAAAACAACGATACTTGCCCTTGGGAACACATGGAAGAGACCGTGTAACTTGAAGACTATGCAGCCCGTTTTGACCGCGACACGGGAGTGCTGGCGCATCCCGGCTGACCAACCGATCGACTTCCAGAATGACGGACAGGCCAAGACATGGTGGACGGAACTCGAAAATACCGCCGTGCGACAAGGAATTTCCTATTACAAGGATAATGATTGAGCCAGACAATCTTACATACATGCGAGATCGCTGAGGTAATATGGTAAAATACTTAATCACCCAAATTAAATGGACACCCCCAAAAATATAATGGCTTCCATCGTAGCCATTCTGACCAACAACGGTCTAACGGAACTTTCTTTAGGAGACTACGACGAGCTCCATGACCCCGCCTACATCGTTTGGTTCGATGATGATGGAAGTCCCTATGATGACCCCGTTATCAAGGTCATGGTAGAGGACAACACCGTCTCCGTAGAAGTCGAAGCACGGGAATTCGCGAACAATGTAACCCTTCAGGATTATGAAATCAATCGTCCGGAATGGTGGCAGCAGATTCACGCCAGCGTGCTGGAGGTACTGGAAAGGGACGGCAAACGCCGTTGTCCCGTCTGTGGCAAAATACTCAAGGGCCGACAGAAGTACTGTTCGGAAACCTGCCGGAAACTTGCCGAGCCCAAACCGACAGCACAAGAAGTGGCTGAATTGGCCAACAAGCGAATCCGGGAACTGATCGGCAAAATCATCGAGTACGAATCCTTGGTGCATGCAGGGGAATGTCCCGATAGCGAGTGTCACAACGGCAAAAAAGACTGCACGGGGCGATCTTGCAAGCGTTGCCGCAAACGCTATTATGCGAAAATAAAAAAGCAACTCATTGAAAAATATTCGATTACAGTATGAGATACAAGAATTACATCATAGAATATGTGCCGACCGGCAATACGCATATCGATCATGCGGACGATATCTGTTGCCGTGTATATCGGCGACGTCCCGGAGACACGACAGAAGCCGAGCTGTTGAGCAGCTTTCTTATCGTCGGCGGGGAGGTTCACGACTACGGCTCGGCGGAGGCGGCCATAACTGCCTATATGCGCAGGAATTACCCTGACAATGATGAGCAGGATATCCGGGACTACCGACAACTGGAGGAGTGCCGAAGAGAACTGCAGCAACGGATGAAACGGCTCATCGAGAGGATGCTCACCCGCCATGGCGGACGCATCACATCGTATCCCGTAACCGACGAGTACGGGGGCAGCGACTATCCCGTGACGATGATCTTTCGTGGAAATCGCGGATGCCGGAACATCAATATGACCGACATCCGCCTCGACGAGAACGGGAGATTGAAAGCCGGTGGTATCGACGACCATGACGGAACCGTCGAAAAGAATCTCGAAATACTTCCCGAACATTATGCGGAAACACTCGCCTTTCTCGCTTTTGCGCTCGGAATACGACAGTCCGGATTATAAAAACTACTATATAAAGCACAGAAAATATGGATTTACACAGGTATTACGCGGAAAATAAGGACGATATCAACTCGTCGATCATGGAAATCGCTTCGGATCTGGCCGTCGGCCGTATGGTAGACAAATACAAACAGCCCTTCGAAGCATTCGTCGAGCCGGACGACCTCGACGATCCCGATAGCGGAACTCATTACAAAGAGGAATTCCAAGACGAGTACAACCAATTTTACGACGAGGAATACGAGCGCGTAGCTTCGCTGATGCGCTTCGACATCGGGACGGAAGATGGCATCCGCAGAGACGGCACGGACGATCCGATCACCTCACTCGTGTCCCGGGCAAACGCATGGCAGCAGGAGGCCCGCGAGCAAATCGTCGAAACACTACGCCGGCACGGCGGACGCGTGACATACACCCCGGAAGAGGAAGACGGAGAGTATCCCGTTACCGCGTCATTCCATGGGAGGCGCGAACATATTCGCCTTAATATCACCGACATCTACCTCGAAGCGAAGACCTGCATCATGGCCGACGGTATCGACACGGACGGCGACAAGAGAACCGGATTCCAGATCTGCGACGAACAGCTCTACGACATCGCGCTGTTCCTCAAATATGTGCTGTAACTATGGTGACAAAAGCTGTTTACATCACCGTTCGTCTTGATCTGGAGAGTACGGCGGCGGAGGTCATCTCCGACGAAGAAGTGCAGCATCTCATCTGTGAGATGGATTACGGGTTTACCGCACCGGAAGGCAGCGGCATTACGATTACCGACACGGAAATCTGCGGGCTGAACGAATGACAGCCGTCTCAAACCAATACGTCTATGATCGATATTCCTCTGAACCTGCGCGTTCCTCCGCAGGGACGCTACAACCGCGGCATATACACCTGTTACGAATGCGGCTTCGAGCCTCCAGGCTACAACGTGGTTCCCCACATGCTCGGACTGGCCGAAACCTCCGCCGGTACAATGGTCGTCTGGGAATGTCCCCGATGCGGACAGAAGTGGATGTTTCACTATCGGGCGCAAAACGACCGCGAGGCTTTCGACTATGCCGCCCAACTCATCGCTTTCCGCCGCGGAGACTCCGACTGGCGCATGGCACAGAATCCCGACTGGATTGCGGCGAGACAGCAAACGAAATGAAGAATTGGAAACGAAACAAAAACGTCAGATGGATAAAAAAGCTATCATTCAGGAATTACGTACATGGCATGACGCCATTCTCTCCGCTCAGGCCCTGCCGTTTCTCGAACCGCTCGGCCTGACCATGCGTTTCGATGCCGATGTTTTCGACGAAGACGAACGGCAGGATACCGGCTGCATCGCCCTGTACAAGGGCGGCAGCGTCTTCGAAAAAGAGATACTTTACTGGATCAACTACAAGGCCATAGCCGATTACTTCATCCGGGAGGACGACTGCTCGCAGGAAGCCTGCAAGGAACAGATGCACATCAATCTCTTCCATGTGATCGGCTCGGCACTCGTGGAGATGTTCTCGAATCTATATGGCCAAGGCGACGAGACGTTCGATGCCTCGGTAGACGACTTGCCGGAAAGCCCCTTGCGCTCGCTCCTGCAGGACGACGGCGATCCGAAGCAGCTATCCGCACTGAGCGAGGAGTTCGTAGCCTGTCATCAGGACAATCGGGCGGAGGACAGTTCCCTATACCGCTTCTGCATGCAGTACATCGCACAAAAACCGGTCGCCGATCCCGACCGAGTTGCCATTACGGACGACGCATGCGAAGTGATCGAGGTCGTTACGACGCCGACACTCAACCCCGGGATGTTCCGCCGCCGCGTCCGGAGCCTGATGCTTTCGGGATTACCGCAGCAGGAGGCCGAAAAATTCGTCGCCACGACACCGCAAAAGCTGGAACTCTTCTACGACGTTAACCTCGGAGCCTTCGCCATCGATGCCGAGGCGGTAGGCAATACGCCGCTCTACAATCCTTATACGGGAGAAGAGATCCCCGACGAAACAAAATAAAAACTGAAACTATGACAACATTCAAAAAAGGGCAAAGGATCCGGTGTGATGACCCGATCTGTGAAGAGTCCAGCGAATATGAAGTGCTGGATTCGCAAGACGAACTCAATGCCGGCAAACCGGAAAACGAATGCATTATCCGTATCGGCAATGGAGAGAAGACATGGGATGTCCCGGCCAATTACCTGACGATCGTATTCCCCATCTCGGACGAAGATCGTCAGCAACTCGAACAGCAGGAGTTCCGCAATCGATTACGTGACAAAGAACTGACAGAACACATCCGAAAACTTGTCGTTCAGTTCGAAGACCAAAATTTCGAAACCGAGGGATACTCCGTCCGCATCAGCGACGAAGACCACGACGCTTGCTGCGTATATGGATTTCAAGTGGACGAAGATGTTCTTTATGCCCTGTTGGACTACGACAACGGCGAACTGCGGACGGTACCGGTTTCTGACCTATGCGTCGTGGAATTGTTCGACGCTTTTTGGCTGTTGGTCCAAAACGCTTAAAAGAAACGGCAAAATACGATCATAACAAGGTTATATAATCAATTCTATGAAAACGAAATTTTTGTGTTACAGCCGCTCGAACCCTAATCAGGTCGTTTGGCATTATGCTGAACTGGAAAAAATCGGCGCGGGCGTGTACATCTACCTTCAACAGAAGGATCAATATCGCGAAGAGGACGATATGATCGCCATCGTTCTACAGCTGGACAACGTCTTTTTCGAACATGGAGTCTACAGCCGCAGGTACCTTTCCGGCAAGAACGTAGTTACTGCCGGAACCGAATTTCTTGCAAGCTTCCATCTTAACATCGAGCAGACCATGCAGGAAGGACGACATCTACAACTTCTCTTCGTGCGGATTTATGAGGAACTGGGCCGCGATGCGGCACCTTTGATCCGCTACAGGGAAGAGCGTGGGCTGCGCTTACAGCAAGAGGCAGAGGTGCGAAAGCACCGGAAAGAGCAGCGGCGTCGACAGGCCGAGGAACAGCAGTGCGAGCAGTTGCGGCAGGCAGGAGACAAGTTCCTCGCCGGGGAATTCATCTCCTGCGAGAATTTTATCGCCCTGTGCAAACGCGAACGGATTTTCATACCACTCCGCACGCACGGCACCCTGCACCGGAGCGTTCATGAACTCTCCCGGAATAATATTCGTTATATGCTCACGAAAAGCAGGACTATTCCGAAGCTCGGCGGATGTTTCGCGTTGGTCAAAGCCTTGTGTGAAAAGCTCTCCGAAACAACGGATTCAAATACGACGAAATAGAAACTCATTCGATATGGTAGTATGCAGCATTTGCGGCGGCACGCATGTCAGGTGTGCCGCCGTCGTTGATCCCAACACCAAAGAGTTTATCGAGTTCGGCTACGAAGCCTTCCTCGATGGAGAATGCAGTCAGTGCGGCAATGTCACCCTGACCGATCCCGATGAAATAAAGGCCGACATAGACAAGCGCTGGGCGGAATACATCGCCCGGAACGGTTCGCATCCCAATTTCGTCCTTTGCCGGATCGTCCGTACCGACAATTACGACGGATACGAACAGGCACATATCCGCATCGGAGGGCCGGAGAACGTCGTCGCACAAACGAAAGCCCTTGCCGCATGCCGCGACCTCGACGAACTCAAAACCCTGACCGACCCCGATCCCGAACGGGGATTTACCCTCGTCGAATGTCAGGCCTTCGAGTTCCGGCCGGTCATGGAGAACCGAACCTACCGGATCGAGATCGACGGTGAATGTATTCCCGTAACCTCGGAAGAGGTACTGAAACTTTATCCCGAGCAGCACAACCTGACGCAGAACGATATCGAGCGGTATGCGGCCACCTACACGGCCCTGATCAAATCCTATCGGGGATGCGAGCGGTGGCTCGACGCGGCACTTGTCCGGCAGCTTCTGGACGAAGAGCGGCTGATGAAACCCTGCGAGAGCGACAGCTTCAAAGTGCATCTCCGCTTCCAGTGGTTCGTGAGAATCCGTAAAGAGCGGGAGGAGCAGTACGCCCCGTTCCGTTATACCGTAGAGGCGTTCTGTCTGGACAACATCCAAACTTTCACGCGCCGCTATGTCAAACTCGAAGAGGCATTGCTTCATTGTCTGAACGGTTTCAACGAAAATGCGAACATCCCCGATCGCTATAAATCCATCGAACAATATTTAACACAATCGAAGACATTATGAACTTTACCAGTATTCAGATGCAGCAGACTCTCCGCCGGCTGGAGGCTGCCATGCCGGACATTACACCCGAACAACGCCGGCTGCTCGACGAGCTGAACGCCCTAATCGAAGAGAGTGGACGCCACTACGTGGTCGAATCCCTGACCGTGGAGCAGATGCGCGAGCACGGCTACGACGTAACGGAACAGGACGCCGGCGTCATCGACCGCATTGCCGAGAAGGTTGAGGTGGATGCCGACATGCTCTGGAACGGCGTGGCTGTGTGGGCCGACACCTACGGAATAAAATCACATGAAGAGTATTGAACAATGACAAGAGAAGAATACCTGCGACGCCCTCCGATCGAGGGCGTCGTCTATAAAATCGATGAGGAAGAAATTCGGGTGCAGAATGATTGTACCTTGTTCATCCATATTCACAACTGCCGGAAGGTCACCCTGCAAGAGGTACAGACGCATTTTCGCCAACTGCGGCACGAAGTCAAGGCGTCCGGAAAGGTCAGACTCAGAGGCTCGACCAAATTCATGCCAGCCGTCCGCAAACTCTACCCGACATACTGTACCGCCTGCGAGGATATAAAACGGCTTTTTTCTGAACTGACAGCCCTCGTCCGCCAAATAGAGCGGGACGGACTGCACAAGGGCTGCTCGGACGACGAAGTCTTGGAGGACGCGATCCGGAAGCAGAACGAGATTGGTACATATTACTACCGCAACAGCGATTATTCCCGTTTTCTGGGTTATGACAATCGTGTTTGCGAGTTGTTGCGGAACAAACCGTGGAGAGACGAAAACATCATTGGAATGACACTATCTATATAACAAAAATTAAACCGATATGCCCAAATACAAATATTTTCAGGACGAGAAAACTATGGTGTGGCAGCGTCACGCCTTTACGGTCACGGCCGAATCCGAAGCGGAGGCCGACCGTATCATTCATGAAAACGAGTTGAATCAGGAGTGTGTTACGAATGTCTACGATGACCGCATCGTCTTCGAGAACACGGAAACGCTTTTCGAGACGCAGAGCCGTATCGAGCCCGACGAAAATGGCGGACGGCACACGCTGGAGGTCCTTACGGCCGACAAACGACGGTCCGTCTGCACGAATGCGGACGACAGGCTTTCCGAGGGATCAGAACATCCCTGCACAGCATCCGCTGAAAGGGAAACGTTGTCGCCCCAAGAGCAGGTCAAAAGCATCACCGACAAATTGATCGTTGACCTCTGCCGTATTACGGAGCGGCCGGATGACTGGCTCCCGCATACGGTGTACGTGGAGGAAGAAGCAGAAGATGCAAGTTGCTTCGGAATGCCGGTATATACGATGTATAAGCTCGAAGACTACAAGGCAGACGGAAGTTGCACGCTCTATAACCCGCAAACGGACGAGCGTCGCGGCGGGCACCTTTACGAAATCAACATCGATTGGCTCATAACGGTATGGCACCGTTATCGGGAACTATGTGTCGAACAAGGACTCTGGCGTGAACAGGCTATTCACCTGCTGGAACAGGAGACGGATGCTTCGCTGTCCGACATTCTCGAGTTCGTCGGGGAGCATTGGCAGAACCTCGCCTCTGACGAGGAAAATATTGCGTCGTTCCGGCAATGGTTAGCGCAGGACAAAGTAATCGAATAAGTTCAATATTTACGCGCGCATGTAATAGTATTATCAAGTACATATCTTCAATACATGAATATATTACTTAATAAATTGAATATCATGCATTTGAATCATATTTTTGCCTAAAAAAAGGTGGCTTCGCCCTAATATTCCCTATATTTGTCCGATTGGAAATATTCATAAAATCAGCAAATAATGATTGAGAGGAAAAGGGGAAGAGTATTGTGTCATTCCTATCGAATAGAATATCGAATTTACATTATTCCGAAATCGTCTTTTGTTTCGAGAACAATGGCTGACGATTTAAGCAAAATCGGTTAGCGCAGACAATTCTGGGAATATAGTAAAATTCGAAGGCTCAATGAACACCAGCTTCGAGAAAGCGAAAAACAGTTCGGATGAATGGTATACGCCACCTTCTATTTTCGAAAGTCTCGGTCCATTCGATCTTGACCCGTGTGCTCCGGTAAAGCCTCTCTGGAAAATCGCGAAAGTCAATTATTCGAAACTTGACGATGGGTTGTCGCATGAATGGCATGGTCGAGTATGGCTCAATCCACCTTATTCTCATCCCCTCATCGAACGTTTCGTCAAAAAAATGGCACAGCACGGCAATGGTATCGCGTTGTTGTTCAATCGCTGCGACAGCAAATTATTCCACGATGTGATTTTTCCTGCAGCCGATGCAATTCTGTTTTTGCGGGGACGTATCAGGTTTTATATGCCGGACGGCAGTCAAGGAGGATCTCCGGGATGCGGAAGCGTTTTAGTTGCTTTCGGGAAAGACAATGCCGACACCTTGGAGGCTTGTAACATTCAGGGACAGTTTTTCCGAATAACTCATTCTGAAAGACGGTAATAGAAGAAACCGTATAAACGCTGTTGAAGCCTCTGTCGAAATCTTTGACGACCGAAACCTTTTAGCTGACAAACTATAAATTACCGTTCCGATTCCACGATGTACCGTTTCTCGATGTTAGATTCGACTAAAGGAATATTGAATATACAAATTTCCGTCCTATCTGTAAGAGCGTTTATCTGGCTGTTATAGATGAAGTTGTTGCGTTTGCAATAACGCAGATATTTCTCGTCTGCGGTTACGAACATTAAAAGTTCTATGATGATAGGTTTATGTGCGAAAGTCCAAAATTTATGACGAACCGTATAGACTCTCCGCCGAAGTTTTCAGCGGGAATTGCTACTAAAATTGAAAATTTATGAACGAACAACGCATGACTCTGGATCGGAAGATCCAAAATATACTGGATAGAGGACCCATGGCGGCCCTCTATTTTGCTGTTGCTGCCAACGTACTGCGGCAGGTAATCGAACAGAACGACGACCGATTCGTATTCGGGTTATTCGGCGGCCTGATCGATGTGGCGACCATTCGCCACTGTGTAAAAACGATAGACGAAAACCTTAACGATACAAAACGATGAACAACGACCGCAGAAACCGCCTCCAAGAAGTTCGAGAATCGCTGGACGACGTGATCTCCCAAATCGAAGAGATCAAAGACGAGGAGCAAGAGGCACTGGATAATATGCCTGAGGGGTTGCAGCAAACCGAGCGCGGCGACAGAATGCAGACGGCCATCGACACGATGGATGAGGCCATTTCGGCCATAGAGGACGTGCAGCAGACCATCGACGAAGCGGCGCAGTAAAAAAGCCGTACAGAATTTTCTGTACGGCTTTCCTTTTTATTCCCCGTTGTTTCAAACGCCAAGAATGATATTGGCATCTATGGCGAGTTTGACATTCATAGTGCGCGCGACCTTGAGTGTAGGTTCGCTCTTACCTGTAAGGTATTCGTTTACGCGCGAAGGACTTACACCCAAAATATCGGCAAGCGCCTTTTGGGTGAGGTTGCGCTCATACATGCGTAATTTCAAAACGTCGATCAATGACGGAGTTTTTACCGGATAGGTAATTTCCTCGTAATCTGCCACCAAATTGGACAGCAAAACCAACTCGATGGAGTTTCGATCATCCTCCGGAGTTTCTTCCGTAACCAGCGGCATGAGTTCCTCTATGCGAGCCATAGCCGCATTGTACTGTTTCTCATTTTCTATACGTGTCATTTTTCCAGAGTTTTAGTAATTCCCGATTTTACAATGCGGAACAGTCGTCGATCTTGTCGTACTCGGCATGCGTACAAATGCGCCTGATATAGATCATCTTGATCCTGAATTTTACCACGGCGATAAGCCGGTAGTCATTGCCCTTTATATTGAATACAAAGTGTTGATTGCCTACGGAATCGACACTGTTGAAATCTTTTTTGATATCCGCAAAGCAGTCCCACTGGGCATTGCCGGTCTTCTTGTACCACTCTTCGAGCGCTGTCTCCGCATCGGCATGTTCTCGGTAAAACATAACCAATGTCTTGCGAGCGATTATTCTCATACGTGACTCACATTAGTAACGCAAAGATAATACCTATATTTTGAAAAACAAAATAAAATTACGAAAAACAAAATAAAAATTGTCTAAAACCTTAACAACTATGGCAGCCAAAGGAGTATCCACGATGTCGGAGCCGCTGGAAAGCGCCGACTATTATGCTCTGATCGAGCATCTGGAGCAGGACGGCAAATACCGCTGGGCCCTGTTCTGCATCATCGCCTGCACGATGGGCCTTCGTGTCAGCGACGTGAAGCGCATCCACTGGCAGGACATTCTGGCCGGGGACCTGCACTTCATCGACGAAAAGAAGACCGGTAAGAACCGTCGCATTAAGATCAACGACTCGGTGCGGCGCAAGTACCTCGAATACTACGACCGTATGGGGCGTCCTCCGCTGGAACAGCTCATCTTCTTGAGCAAGCGCACCGGACGGGTCTACACCACGCAGAACATCAACACCCACCTGCGGAATTTCAAAAAGAAATACCTGCTGCCCGTAGAGCGGTTCTCGTCGCACTCCCTGCGCAAAACCCTCGGCAAGAAGATCTACGAGGACAACGGGTGCACCGAGTACGGTTTGATGCTTGTGAACAGGACTTTCAACCACCGGGACCTCCAGACCTCGGAACGCTATATCGGTGTATCGACCCATGCACTGGAAAACGTCTATGACTCTTTTCAGTTCGAATGACAATAACTATTTTATATCCATCCAAAATATTCTCTCGATGAATATGGAACCTACCACGAAGAAAAAGTATGCCTTGAACCATGTTAGAAAGCTGGCCCGCCGCTACCAGACGAAAATCAACGCCGCTTACCGCGAAATCGACGAACACGTCCGCAGCGGACGCAGCGGCAAGGTAACCACTCCCAATTATGCCCGTGAAGTGATCGCACCGCTGACCTGTGCACTCGCAGAAGCGCTGCCCGGGCGCGAAGTCTCGGTACAGGATGCAGTGGAGGTGTTCGGTACAGACGCCTACTTCCTGCTCCGGATCGGAGGGCTCACGATCGGGGGATTCTCGTATCCCGGCCCTAAGGCCGCACAGATAGACTTCACTATCTTTGCACGCGGAAAGCCGTGGGGACGGAGCATTGCCGTCACCAAGTTCTCCCGGCTAGTGAAACTGGTCGCCGAACTGGCAGATTTTGTAGAACCAGGCAAGAAGAAAAGATATGATGATATACGACGACAAGGAAATACAGCGGCAGTATCGGACAATAGCGCTGCTGGCTATCAGTAAATGGTTGTTTTTGGGGCTTATCGTACTTGTCGGTATTGCAGTGGCCGTATTCTCGCCCCAAGAGGATCCTCTCGACCGATCGGCGATCAAAAGCCGGCAGCTGGTTACCGAGATATATGTCGTAGATAGTACCAACAACGGATTCCGCGTCAGTTATGCCACCATCAACAGCGTTACCCGGGAGCGCTTCGAGGAAATACGCAGCCGGCCGGCAGTACGGGATTCGCTGAGTAAACTCATGGAAGTGGCACCGCGGAAATTTCCCGACATGGTCCATTTGGACATCTACGACTTCGCGGATTTCGCCAAGCGGTTCGATCCGGCGGACATACGGATTCATAACATCTTCGTATACGGTCGAGAGAAGGAGAACATGTACATCGGGGACAACCCGCTCATCAGAAATCCGGCCCGATCGATCGACAGACGGACGGCACAAGGACTCCTCTACATCCGCGACGAGGATATTTACTTTCCGGATTCGGACTGTGGCAGAGTTTATAGGTATTTCCAGTGCCGGGGTATGTTTCAATTCTCTGACACTGACGAACATTTCAGCCACTTCTCCGAAGAGGAGAGAATACAATGAAACGCAACGGAAGTATATAAATATTAATTAGTTGTAAAATAAAAATATCTGCAAAAAACTTGTTTTCACGTCTCCGTTTAGGTATCTTTGCACCGGGGTGAGAGCTCTTTAATTGACAGACAACAGATTCTATAAATTGGTGAATTATGAGATCGAACGATGAAGAAGTGAAAGCATCATGGAAATTGAAACGGTCCGCCTCAAATTCGAAGTGTCGAAAGAAACGAAAACGCTCATCGGGTTCGTTACCCGGAGTTCCGCGACATGGCGGTTGCGCGGTGTAAGCGAAAAAGACGAATGTCCCAAGAAGATATGCGTCCTAGCTCAGGACTTACAGGGGCTTATCGAACCGGGCATCGTGTACGAGGTCGAGTTGCGCCCGATGCGTAAGGGCAACGGATTCATTGTCATCTCGGCCACTCGTCCCAAATACGAGGCGACGTTCGAGACGACAGTCATCGAGAAAACCGTATATCAGGTACGAATCATCTTCGGACACAAAACAATTTATTTCGACCCAAAGGACGGCAACTCGCCATCGAGCCGTACCATCGCAGGGGTCGAGAAAGCACTCCGCGAGCGGCAGGATCTGGCTGACACGGAGAAAGTGATAGAAAGATTCCGGGCCGAGGCTGAGAAATTGCTCGACCGGATCGAACAGGACGGCTACATCATCCGACGATGAGCCGTCCGACTGCGGGGATTGCGACGGATGCATCCCACTCAATCAAAAACGGCTGCACGCGCTTCAGGGGAGTAGACCTGAAGACCGGCACCGAAATCTTTTCCGAGAACATAGGGAACCAGACGGTCAACGTCGGGGAATTTCTGGGTGTAGTTGCTGCAGTGAAGTACATCATCGAGCATGATTACTCGCCAGAAATCGTGTATACCGACAGCGTGACCGCGATTTCGTGGTTCCGCAACAAACGCACGGCATCGCGGCGTAAGACTGCGGCGCTGCTGCGGGCCGAGGTGTTCCTGCAGGCGGTATCCCATCTGGTCGATACGATACGTGTCGAACACTGGGACAACGACGGCTGGGGCGAAACCCCGGCCGACTACGGCATGAAAACACGTTGAAAGTTTTAGACGGAGCGTCTTCCCACCCGTGAGGGCCGGAAGGCGCATTTTTAATTCTTCTTATCCTTTCCGACATGGCAAAGAAATTATCCGACAAGACCCGATACGTTACCCTGCGCGAACAGGATTACCGGATGCTGCTCAACGATCATCTGACACTTCGGGCCATGAAAATACTGGGCGTCGAGAAGCATCCCGCTTTTCGGGCCGTAGAGAGCATTCTCAAAGACGGACGGGTCGAAATTCACATCCGGCCCGTCGACGGCAAATACAGGTAAAAAACTTCGATACCGCCCTTATTTCATCAGACATAGATCATTCAGGTCCAACAGCCGCTTGTTCTGTCGTGAGGCACGGTCGAGAATGGCTTCCACAAACGGATCGACGCCGGTATGGTCGAACAGCACCGTATGAACGCTTTTCAGGACATTGCAAAGCAGCCTATTTTCTGTGAGTTGGTCATCATCACTTTGGGGGAACATCGCCTCATCGAAATACTCCGTATAGGGCGGCGTTTCGACAAGCGGAGAGTTGTTGCTGAAGATTCCCATCAGGTAGATGTACGGAAGACGGAAATCGGTGATTAATTCCGTTTTGAGCGTTTGCAGCAGAGAGGCAGATACGGTATCGAAAAGACTCCAGCGTACATGGAGATAGGTGTCGATACCTTCGGACGAAAGGGTCCGGTAGAGAGAGCGTAAGTTGGTACGGTAGCGGGCCATAGAGGTCACATCTTCGTACCGGCTCTGAGAGATGTGTCCTACACACAATACGGATTTAGCGGGGTTCTCGACAAAATTCACCATAGATTTTCAGTAATTACAATTTTTGGAACCCCGCTGAGACCGACAGTATCGGTTACGAAAAGGGCGAAGAGCAACAGTTCCTAACCAAAGGTCTTGCGAACCCTACACATGGAAAAGTCGTCCTACGCCCAAAGGATGCCACGGTGTAAACCGTAACACACCTTCGAGTCGACTTACTTTTTGCCATGTGTAATTCACCGCCGGGAGTACCCGGACGGGTCGCAAGAATTCGGTTAGGCAGAAAGAGTAAATCTACTCTGTATCTATCCGCAACGCTTTACGCGCCGCTATGTCGCATCGCTCTTATTCGAACGATATTTCGGGTCTCCGCTATGTAATAACGGGGAACCTCAAGGGCAAAAATAATATTTTTTCCTCTTTTCGGCAAGGCAAAGGGCTGTGTAGGCCGCATTTACCGGACGAAAAATTATCTGTGTACTATCAACTATGGTATCGAAAATATACTCCTATGCGAACGACTTACTATTATTACTACTATCTTTGTGGGGACGGCAAAAAAAATAGGGCTTGAAAAGCCCTCGTTGCCGTTTCCTATGTAGGTTTAGTCTTGCCTAAATCTTGCATATGCATTGTAAATCAGGACACTAAGCTATATTCTGCAATCGTATTTATTCGACCACACATATAGGCAAGAAGAGCCTTTGTCCCTTTCCAGCTATAATGGGACCCGACCTCTTCAATATATCCGGCTTCTATTGCTTTCGCAAAGATTGTACGGGCAAGTGAAGTGTCAAGCCTTCCCGACAACACAACTCCTTTGGGAGAATCCGGACATTCAGAATGATTATCTATGGTTTGAACGGTTTGCTGGTTCTTTTCCCTAAGTTTGATGTGTAACTTTTCCGCTCCGTATGCAAATAGCCCCGATAAGACAAGAGCGGTGAAGATGCCTGTTATTACTACAGGATCAGGATGGTTGTCCTTTACCGGATCAATTATCCCAAGATCTATAAGGAGCAGAGTTCCTATAAAAAATACTATTGCGGCTGACCACATAATTAT